>Ga0326727_10000282_pt1 | contig 216252 bp, 179 predicted proteins | sample MB2enrmetagenome_FD_207643 | JGI IMG/M metagenome (GOLD analysis project Ga0326727, IMG submission 207643) | Lab enriched peat soil microbial communities from McLean, Ithaca, NY, United States - MB29MY | ecosystem: Environmental > Terrestrial > Soil > Wetlands > Peat | place: USA: New York... | reverse complement strand
CACGGAAATGGGCGCCAGGGTGCCAATTTCCACCTGCTTTTTGTTGTCCTCCAAAAGCTTTTGCGAATATGCCAGCGCCTGCTCCTTCACCCGCACATTTTCCTTGTCGGAGAGGTAGTCCCAATATTCATTCAGCACCGTGCCCATGGTGCTGATGACTTGTTGGCGGAAAACGGAATCCGCCTCCTTCACATTATTCTTGCCAATGCGGATAAACAAGGAGTTGACACGCCGGCCAAAGCCATTGAGCAGAGGCTGGGTGAAACCAATCAGCATCGCCGTCGAAACCTCGGGGTTGTAAGCGTCGGTGAGGGCGTTGTTCTTATATCGCGAGCCTTCCATCACGACTTCGTAGCTGGCGCCGGTTTGAAACTCCTGCGCGATGCCGGCGTACACATTGGCCCCTTGGTTGAATTCATAGGGAACGCCGGTGACCACCGAGGTTCCCAAGGGGCTGAGGTTCTGATTCCAACCCGTCCCTGCGAAGACCGTTGGGTCAAACGTGCCGCCCCCCACTTGGATGGGGCTGGCGCCGCCGTAAGCTGAACCCGCCGAGGTGCTGACCCCGGAAGTGCTGGCGCTCACGCCGGCTCCCACCGCGCCGGAATACAACGCGGAGGAACTAAACGCTCCATTAAAGCCGCGCGGGGCTCCGCCCCCTTGCGTGCGGAGAAGATCGGTATGCGAGTAAGCAATGGTATAGCGCCCCACGGCGATATCGAGATTGTTCTCGAGCGCCAATTCAATGACGTCCTGGAGGGAAAGGTGCAACTTGCCGTCGCTGAGCAACGAGTGCAATCGTTCCGAGTTGCTCATCCTCGTTTCAGGAATTAAAGGCTGCTCATACGGTTTCCAGACATCCGGAAACCACTGCCTGTTCCCGAACTCACTATTGAAATTGATGGGGGGCGCGGCGTTGGCTGAGGGTGAGGCCTCTTGCGCATAAAGGCAAGGCCTCCCCATTACTATAATGCTCACAACGAACATCAAGGCGACAAGGCGTTGGCAATAAGGCTTCATCGAATGTCCTTCTCCCTTAGAGGCTGTAGCGGCAGTCTCCGACCGCCGCACTTTCGGCGCTCCGAGAGCGCCGCTACCAAAACCGGCACAAAAACCGAATGTCTTTCAGTCATCTGCACTACCGGGTATTACGCAGTGATTGGACGCAAAGTTTCACGGATCGTCATCAGCCGCCGGCATTACTCCTGCCTGAGGATACCCACCAGAGGCGGTGGGGTTATTTCGGTCGGCGCCGACGCAGGCTCATCGCACCGGGGAGCACTGGGCGCTCGCATACTGCCAGCTTTCCCTTGCGTGCATAGCCGCCTCAGAACCCGAAGACGCGGAAATGCGCCCGCCTGGTGAGCCGTGCGCTCAAAAGCAAGACGGGAAAGTCTATCATCCGCCTGCCGGAGAGACAACCTTGGCTGGTTTGGCCGTGGTACAGATTGGGGCCTTCGGGACAGGAAGCTTCGCCTTAAGTGCACCCCACTTGATAGAATAACGGTGCCATGCGAAACATCCGATTAGTTCTCGCCTATGATGGAACCGACTTTCGCGGCTGGCAGCGTCAGCCGGATGCTCCCACCATCCAGGGATGCCTGGAAGACGCTCTCCAGAAGCTGACCGGCGCTCGGGCGCAAGTGTTCGGCTCGGGGCGAACGGACGCCGGTGTGCATGCCGCGCACCAAGTGGCAAATTTCCGAACCGCTTCCACCATTCCCTGCAGGAATTTCGTCAAAGCGCTGAACGATTTGCTCCCGCCTACCGTGCGGATCAAGGAGGCGGACGACGTCGCCAATGATTTTCACGCCCGCTACAATGTTTTGCGCAAAACGTACCGGTATCGAGTCGTGACCACCCCGGTATGCTCACCGCTTTTGTGCCGATTTGTTTGCCATCATCCCTATCCTTTGGATCGCGCCCGGATGGCGCAGGCGGCGGGGCTTCTTGAAGGTGAGCACGACTTCACCTCCTTCGCAGCCGCCGATGGGCAAGAGGAGGAAGACACGAAATCCCGGGTGCGCATCATTTTTCGATCGCGCTTCCTTTGGCGCCCGCGATCCTCCCTGCTGGTATATGAGGTGACAGGAAATGGCTTTCTTCGCCACATGGTGCGAAACATCGTGGGGACCCTGCTCGAGGTGGGAGAAGGGAAGCGTGCCCCCGCCGATATCCCGACCATCCTTGCCGCGCACGATCGCACCCAAGCCGGGCCTACCGCGCCCGCACAGGGCCTGTGTTTGATGAATGTGGAGTACGAGAATCGGGTGATCGGGCCATCGAGTCATCGGGTCATTGACGAAACTGAGTCACCGGTTCAGCAGGCCGCGCAATCAATTAAGGACCGCTGATTCCGTGACACCATGGCTGATGTTTCAACGGCCCGATCTTTGGAACATCAGATTTTCGGATTTTGGCGGCCGGTTCAGGTAGAATAACCTGCGATTTTCGATTCACGGCACATGCGCAGCTTTATTGGCGCAATCCAAAATCGCAAATCCAAAATCCAAAATAGAGAGAGCCTCAGTGAGTACTGCAATTTTGAAGGTCAAAGAAAAGAAGCCCGGGCAGCGCGCCTGTGATGAAAAGGACGCCAAGGGAGAATTGTGCATGGGGCACCTGAAGCGCTGGTACTACTACCACCCGCACCAGCTCACCCTCAGCGAAGAGGAAGCGGCAGCCCTGAAGGAATTCGGCAAGAATGCCGAGATCTACCGCTGCGAACGCTGCCACACGCTCTACCGCCCGGTGGCGGCGGACCTTTCGACGTATGGCCAAAAATATCAGGTTCATCCCGTAAATCTTTGGGGCGATTTCTCCGGCAAGAACCCCAAATAGCTGTATCAAATCGGGTGATCGGGAGATCGGATGAGCAGGAAATCCTGATATCTGATGAACCGATGGTCCGACGAACAAATCGTAAATGTCGTTAGTTTTTTGATCGCCCGATCACCCGATTACCGGATCATCCGATCTTTCCCCCATGAGTTCCACCAGCAACCTCACCTTCGACTGGAATCGGGCAGGCGGTGCGGAATGGACCTCCCCCGTGGCGCCTCGGCTCGGCGATGAGACCTTGCGCGACGGTTTGCAATCGCCCTCGGTTCTCGACCCGCCGATCGAAAAGAAGTTGCGCATCCTCATCAAAACCCATGCGCGTTTACAACGACTCGTAAGCCACCTCAAGGTCTCCGACCTTGGAAGGCCAAGATGCGCTACTGGCCGGAAAAGCGCGGCATAACTTCAGGGGATAATTCGGACAATTCGACGCCCTCCCAAAAGATTTTTTCCTACCGGTAGGAAACAATTCCGAGTTCCAGCATTATTATCTTGACAAGTACCGTAACTCTAGTATACTAGGCCATAGGGCCAGAAAGGCAGTGGCGAGTGCCTAGTGGTGAGTGGCTAGTGAAAGCCACCGCCAGTGGCTCGATGCATCATGAAAAACGGGCCCAAGTCTCTCGCGATGTGTCAGATAATAAAGAGGTTAAGTGTAGAGAGTCAAACACGATCAAAACTCTATCCTATTCGATTTAAAAGGGTTAGCCTGAACTGCGGCAGCGGGACAGAAAAAACGCGGCGGGAAAATATGAAGGTAAGTCTGGCGATGTTGTTGAAAACACATGTAGAAAAAATGTCCGAAAACCGCTCTCTCGCGATGTTGATGAAATCAAAGGAGTTAAAATCGCTCTCTGGCGATGTTTATGAAAGGAAAGGGAGTTAGTGAGGTGTCAGGTGTCAGGTATCAGGTGCCAGGTATCAGATGCCAAGTCCTGGTGGGGGCCTGGCATGGTTGCGAAAAACCCTCTGCCCACTGCTTACTGCCTACTGCCTACTTTCTGATACCCGAATGGTCATGGGCAGGCACGAACTGCCTGTGATATTCTCCATCGCTTCGGAAACGAGGTTTTCAGGTTTGAGCCCACGCACGAAAGCTGAAATCCTTCTGGTTGTCACCACCTTCATTTGGGGTGCGACCTTTGTGATCGTCAAAGGCGCGCTCGCCGATGCTTCACCCTTTCCTTTTCTTGCTGTCCGTTTCACCCTGGCGGGGCTGCTGATGTTCTGGGTCATGGCGCGCGGACGCTTGCCCCGCGAAGTGCTTCTGCCCAGCCTGGTGCTGGGAATTTTGCTCTTTACCGGTTACGCCTTTCAAACCTGGGGTCTGGTTTTCACGACGCCCTCAAAGAGTGCCTTTATTACCGGTTTCAGCGTCATTCTGGTGCCTTTGATTTCGCTTTTTCACGGCTACCCCCTGCGCGCCGCGAATGCCAGCGGAGCAGGGTTGGGCTTGCTGGGGCTTTACTTTCTCGTTCTGCCCTCCCGGATGGGAGCTGTGAATCGCGGTGACTTGCTGACCCTGTTCGGGGCCATGGCTTTCGCGGCGCACATTGTTTGGGTAGGAATCTACACCCGCCGGTTTTCGTTCCTGCACCTGGCGCCAGGCCAAATCCTGGCTGTGGGGATCATCGCCACGCTGGCCGTTCCTTTCGCGCCCGCCTGGACCTTGCACTGGACCGGCCGCCTGGTATTCGCTATTGCCGTAACCGCTATATTTGCCACCGCCTTGGCCTTTAGCATCCAGGTGTGGGCGCAGCAGTACACTCCGCCGGCGCATACCGCCTTGATCTTTACTCTGGAACCCGTGTTCGCCGCGCTGACCTCGCGCCTCGTGACCAAAGAGCACTTGGGGGGAAAGGCGCTCCTGGGGGCCGCGCTAATTTTGGCGGGGATGGTCATCTCGGAGGTGTGGGGCGGGGCAACGCCGGCTCCGGTAGAAGGGTAGGGGGTGGAGAAACCCCTTTCCTAGTGTATACTGTAGGATGACGGGCCAATGGCGGGATTCTCGGATTGAGGGAGAGGTTAAGATGAGTGCAAGAGGTCGGCGGGTACTGCCCGCGCTGGTCGTTGCTGTAACCCTGGGGGTTGGAATTCTGATTGGCACGCTGGTTTCCCACGGTGTACGGGCGGCCAAAGGTTTCCCGGCCGGGGCAGGTGGCAAACCCCTCCCCATGCCCTCTCCCGTCGAACTTTCCAACTCCTTTTCCCAGATTGCCGACAAGACTGAAGATGCGGTTGTGAACATCAATACCGAGACGACGGTGCGCATCAGCCGCCGGAACCCGCATTCAAATGAGGAATCACCTTTCGAAGACTTTTTTGACCATTACTTTCAGGGGGGGCCAGAGGACTTCCGGCAGCAAAGTCTCGGCTCAGGTGTGATCCTTGACAAAAATGGCTTCATTCTCACCAACTACCACGTGATTACCCAGGGTTCCGATGAGCGGGAAGAAAAGCCGGTGGATCGCATTACGGTTTTGTTACACGGCGACGACACCAAGTACAAGGCCCGGGTGATCGGCTTCGACAAGTGGACGGACCTCGCCGTCATTAAGATCGACGCTGGGAAGCCACTGCATTCGGCCGAGCTCGGTGACTCTGATTCGATGCGGGTGGGTGACTGGGTGCTGGCGATCGGAAGTCCCTTCGGTCAAGAAGGCAGCGTGACCGCCGGGATCGTGAGCGCCAAGGGCCGGGACCTGGAAGGGGGAACGAACGGCGAGTTTAAGCGCTATCTTCAAACTGATGCCGCCATCAATCCCGGCAATAGCGGCGGACCTTTGGTCAATCTGGCTGCGCAGGTTATCGGCATTAACACGGCCATTGCCACACGGCGCGGGAGTTACGAAGGAATAGGGTTCGCCATCCCCTCGAACACCGCCCGCAAGGTTTACAACGCCCTGGTCACCAGTGGTTCCGTCAAGCGCGGCGCCATCGGTGTGCAATTCCAGGCGCAAGCCAACCCCTCCTTGCTGCGCAGTTTTGGCACGGACCATGGCATTGTCGTGGACAGCGTCCAGGCGGATAGTCCGGCCGAGCATGCGGGCTTGAGGCGGGGCGACGTGATCCTGAGCGTTAATGGCCAAGCCGTGCACAGTGGCGATGAACTGGTGGCCATTGTTTCCGACACGGACATCGGCAAGAAATTGCGCATCGAGTACCTGCGCGAAGGCCAAAGCGCCACCGCCAATGTGGAAGTGGCCGACCGTAACCAAATCATCGGGGATAACCTCACCCGCCAGGAGGTGGAGAGTAATCCCGCAGCGGGCCAGGAGGGCGGCGGCGTTCTGGGTTTATCGGTTAAGAACCTGACCCCGGACCAGGCTCAGGAGATTACCAGCCAGCTTCACCTCGAAGCCAAGCAAGGGGTGCTGGTGACTACCGTGCAAGTGAGTGGTTTTGCTGACGATCTGGGCGTGGAACGCGGCGACGTGATCCTTAGTATTAATCGCCACACCGTGGCTTCCGTGGATGAGTACAATAAGCTGCAAGGACAGTTGAAGTCCGGCGAGGACGTTGTATTATTGGTGGCGCGCCGAAATGGGCGTAGCTTTACGACGCTATTCCTGGCAGGCCCCCTGCCTTAAGTGCAGGATTTAGGAGTTAGGATCTAGGAGTTAGGGTCCAGAAGGAAGGATTTGAGAACAGGGAAGGCGAGGAGCGGCTTGATCTTTTCCGGTCACAAAACCAGTAAGCTGCTGTTTATTCTGTTGACGGCAGTTTGCCTGGCGGCCAAGGGCTTATACGCCCAGGAAAACACGGCTGCGAAGAGCGCGCCAAAGCCGGTCGCGCATTCGTCGGCGGGCTCGACCCAGCCTGCCCACCCTGTGGCCAAGAAGGCAGTACCCCCCACCACGACGTCACATACTGCGAGCAACCAAAAGGCGGCTCCCCACTCGGCCGCGACGCAATCCGCCGCGAGAAAAACCACGCCACACGCGTCCTCTGGATATGCCGCGAAAAGGACGCCGAATCAAACTACGGCTCACGCTTCCCAGCGCGCCGGCTCAACTGCGCGCAATAGGTGGTCCCGCCCGCTCACCGGCCAGCAGCGGCTGGCGCGCCTTCACTTGCAACCGGAGCGCGTACAAGAAATTCAGCAAGCACTGATTCGTGAGGGTTACCTTCAGGGTGATGCGAATGGCCAGTGGGACTCGCATACCCACGACGCCATGCTGCGCTATCAGACGGACCATGGCTTTCCCGCTACCGGTCTGCCGGAAGCCAAATCGCTCATGAAACTCGGTCTGGGCTCACACCCGCTGCCCGCTGAACTCGATCATGGTCCGGTAGGGGTTGCGGGCGCCGCCCAGGGCGATCTTACCGCGACACCGCCCTCGCAGCCGGTTTCCCAGGCTGTGCCGCCCTCTTGAGAATCCACTTGATGGTCTAAGTATCAATCTGCGCCCTCTGGAGCTTATCACTGTAGTCTACGTAAATGGATTTCCACTCGGAGTAGAAATCGAGGGCGGCCGTGGCGGCTTCGCGATGGCCGTTGCCGGTCTGTTTGGTTCCACCGAAAGGCAAGTGGGTTTCCGCGCCGATGGTGGGCGCGTTCACGTAGAAAATGCCGGTTTCCATTTCTCGCATAGCCGTGAAAGCATTATTCACATTGCGAGTATAGAGGGAAGAAGAAAGGCCGTAAGCGACGCCGTTGCCGATTTCAATGGCCTGATCCAGGCTATCGCAAGGGATGACGGAGACGACCGGGCCGAAAATTTCCTCCTGGGCGATGCGCATCTTGGGAGCGCACTCGCCGAAAATCGTGGGAGCATAGAACCAGCCCTGGTCGCAGTCGGCGCCGGTAAGGCGATTGCCGCCGCAGAGGAGCTTGGCGCCCTCATTCTTTCCCACCTCCACGTAGGATTCCACGGTCTGGCGCTGAGCTTCGTTGATGAGCGGCCCCACCTGCACCGTCGGGTCCAGGCCGTTGCCGACCTTCAGGGCGCGGGCGCGTGCCACGAAGCGGTCGACGAAATCCTTGTATACGCCTTTCTGCACAACGATGCGGCTGGACGCCGTGCAGCGCTGGCCGGTGGTTCCGAAGCCGCCCCAAAGGGCGCCTTCGACGGCGAGGTCCAGATTGGCGTCCTCCAGCACCATGATGACGTTTTTCCCACCCATTTCCAGACAGCAGTGCTTGAAGCTCGACGCGCAGGCTTGGGAAACCTTGCGGCCGATTTCCGTGGATCCGGTAAAGGAGATTGCACGCACACCGTCGTGCCGCATCAAGTGGTTGCCCACATCGCCGCCGGCGCCCGTCACCAGATTCACTACCCCGCGAGGCAAGCCTGCTTCCTCCAGAACATGCACGAGGTTGTACGCGGAAAGCGGTGTGTCCGTGGCGGGTTTCAGAACCACGGTATTGCCGCAAATCAGCGCCGGCATGATCTTCCAGGAGGGAATGGCCATGGGGAAATTCCACGGCGTGATCAGTCCGCAAACGCCCAGCGGGCTGCGCACCGTCATGCAGAACTTGTTGGGGAGTTCGGAAGTGGTGGTCTGCCCGAACAGCCGCCGCCCCTCGCCGGCCATGTAATACGTCATGTCGATGGCTTCCTGCACGTCGCCCCGTGTTTCCTCCAGCACTTTGCCCATCTCGCGCGTCATGGCCTGAGCAAAGTTCTCCTTGTTTTCCTGGAGCAACGAGGCGGCGCGGTACAGGATTTCCCCACGCTTGGGGGGTGGAGTGTTCTTCCACGATTTGGACGCCTGTTGGGCCGCAGTGATGGCTGCGTCTATGTCCTGAGGTTCGGATTTCTGGAACAACCCGATGAGCTCATTCCGGTTGGCGGGATTTACATTCTCAAACGTCCTGCCGCTGGCCGAAGCCACCCACTCACCATTGATGAAGTTCGCATGGATTTTTGGCGGAGTCATGATAGGCGTGCTCCCGGGGCTCGCCGCGGTTCATTCCGCAACCGCGCGAGCGGCATTTGCACAAGCGTTCGGCGAAAGTGCGAATATAACAAACCGCTCCCGCGAAAGGAAGCCGGAGCTGACTAGTGGCAAAAGGCTTTCGGCACTTGTACAATCCTTGGGCGCAAGGTTCCGGGAATGTCCCATGAAGGAGTTTGCTATGGACTACACGCGCAGGGGGTTCGCGTCACGTTTAGGCCTGCTTTTGACTGGGGTCTCGGGGGGAGGGGCGTGGGCGCGTCCGGCCGTCTGGACGGGCGTACCATCAGCGCCCACGCAGCACGAGGACCACTCACATATGCCGATGACCACGCACGCTTCCGGAAACGCGGAGAACAAGCTCGCCCCCGCCGAGGAAGTTTGGGCGAAACTGTTGGCGGGGAATCAGCGATTCGTGGCGGGGAAACCCCAGGTGCGCGACGTGGTGGCGCGGCGGAGTCAAGTGCTCGCCGGCCAGCAGCCGCGGATTGTGGTGCTGGCCTGTTCGGACAGTCGCGTATCTCCCTCTCTGATTTTTGATCAGGGGCTGGGTGACCTGTTTGAGGTGCGTACGGCCGGCAATGTGGCGGATGCGCTGGCGATGGGCAGCATCGAATATGCGGTCGAGCATCTCCCCATCCGGATCGTGTTGATCCTTGGACACGAGAAATGTGGACCCGTGGCAGCCGCGGCCTCCGGCGAAAAGATGCCGACCACAAACCTCCAAGCGGTGGTCGACAAGATCGCTCCGGCGATTGCCAAGGTGAAAGGCGATCGCAAGACACAGGAGTTTCTGCGCAAGGCGGAGGAAGCCAATGTCCACCAGTGCGCGGTCGACCTTCTGGCCGATAGCCCCATCGTTTTGCGGGAAAGCGCCGCCAACAACATCGAGATCATCAAGGCCGTCTATAGTCTGACCACGGGACAAGTGAGGCGGCTGTCAGGATAAAAGAAACTGTTTCCTGTTCGAACAGGATCCCCTCAGGAGAAGCTGAGGGCTGGCAATCGACAGCTAACCGTAAACCCAGCCCTCGCGCCCATGGAGGAGCGGTTACAGTAAGCTGAGAACTGCAGACTTGCTGCCTTTATGTTTTTGCCGGACTTTCGGGCTTGCCTGGCGAGGAAATAAGATTCCCCTGACCTGCCAGGACCTTGGTCAAAGTCGCTGCCAAACCGTCCAAGGCGCTGCCCCCACCCGCCACTAGAATCTGCGGTACGAGTTGGATTCCTTTTTCCGCCAACACCGTAGCGATGTTCACCAGGGTCGTGCTGGCCGCGCCAATGGCCTGGTTTTGCGCCCGGAACCCTTCCGCCTTGGAGAGTCCCTGAGCGCGAATCACATCCGCCTGCGCGGTGCCCTGGGCGCGGATGACGTCCGCCTGCGCCGTGCCGGTCTGTTTGATGTATTCCGATTCGCCACGCGCCTCCTGCATGCGCGAGTCCGCGTTGTTCTTCCGGATGTCGATGCCGATGGCCGATTTGGCAAGATCTCTTTGCATATCCGCCTTGCCGGTGGTGGCTTCGGTGGCCACGCGCTGTTCCTGCGCCTTTTGCTGCATCTTGAAGGTTTCAATCTCCTGATTGGCAATTTCGCGCCGGGTCAGGACTTCCACCAACTGTTCGGGGAGAATGACATCCTGAATGTAAACGCCCTTGGTCTCAACTTCGTATTCGGCGAGTTGCTCGCTGAGATGCCTCGTGGCCTCTTCCTGGACGGTCTGGCGGCTCTGAATGAAGGTGACAGCCTCCATCATGCCCAGCCGGTTGCGAAAGTGATTGCCCAGCGCGGCCTGTAGGACCTCATTAACCAGATTGTACATACTGCCAACCATGGAAATAACCCGCGGAGCTTTAGTGTCCGGGACATGAATGAGCACCTGAAGGTCGAGGGTAAAGATAAAGCCTTCGCGGCTCTTGGCCACGATGGGTTCCAGCCGGGCGTCCAAGCCATGCGCGCCGGTAACGCCCTTTGCCCAGTCCAGTTTTAGGATCGCGGTGGGGACAATCTCCGCCTGGTAGATGCGCGGATTGATGGGGTACTTGCCGGTGCGCAAGGGTTCTTCCCAAATGCCGCGGTGCCCGGGTTTCACCAGGCTTCCGAATTTGAATTCCGGGCCGGAAGTATCTTGGGTGGGCAAACCCACATAGGACTTGATTACCGCCACTTGGCCTTGTTCGACCACCAGCATGGGCACTTGCTCAACCCGGACCAGGAAGGGGTTGAGGTTGTATGCGCCATAGAGGAGGGGGTCATGTTGCAGTCCGATTTTCCCACCCTTATCGAGGAAAGCCTGAAAATCCTGATAAGACTTGTGCTGGTCGTTCTTGCTGCCCAATATAGTTTCAATGAGTTGGGAATTCACAACAGTCGTTTGGGTCCCTCCCTGGGATGGGGCCTGGGATTCGAAGTCCTCAATGTCTTTGAAACCGCCCAGGCGGCTGGAAATGTCGCCGGCGGGAAGAGGATCGCCGTCCAGCGTAGTCACCACGCCCACCATATCCACCACATGGCCGCTTTCCGTGGCTCGCGGCTCAATCCGCGTCACATCCAGCGCAGACTCGCCAAGGCCGAAGGCGGAGTAGATAAGCCGGTCTCCCCTCATCCGGCCGCGAAGTTCCTGCGAAACCGGGACTCCATAGACTTGAGGCTTGGTAATGACAAGGAATGCCACGGGATGAATGGGCGCGAGCGTTCCGGGCGGGAAGACCGGACGTTGGACGCCCTTCTGGCCTTTAATCCTCTTCGGGCCCGCTCCCTCTACAAACGCCCGTAGATCGGTGAAGTTGCCAAAAGCCTCGGTGTAGGCCGCCGACTTGGCGCCGATGGGTAAGGGGTGTCCAATCTGGGCGATGACGATGCCAATCTGCCCCGCCGGCACCTGCACCCAAGGGTGTTTGGTGACGGCATAAACCAGGACAAACTTGAAACGTAGCCCAGGCATCAGCAAATCCGCTTGGTACCCGGCTTCTCCGTGGAAGGCAATCGGGTTGTCTTCTGGAAGCGCGGCCCCAAAACGCTTGCGCACCAGGCCCACCTCCGTCGGCCCGATGCTGTAAATCGATTTCAGCGCGAGCGTGATGACGGCAATGATCAGCAACACGATTGCGATGTCATGCTGTTGCACTGTTCCTAGGAATGTCTCGCCCATGATTCCTCCTGCAAGGCCGGATTGGGGCGGGCCGCTGGGGCCCGCCGTATCGCCACGGGGCGGTCGGCTGGAAGGAGGGCATTTTACTCCTATTGACGGGCAAGAGCGAGCGTGGGAAAGCGTGCCGGTAAGTCTCGCCCGCTCGCCGCGACTCTGTTAATCTACGGAAATGAACAAGCGCCTACCCTTACTGTTTCGCCACGTCATGTACAACCTGCGGGGCGGTTTTCTGGTGCGTCCCCTGATCATCGCACTGTCGCTGGGCTGTGCCGGCGCGCTGCTCTCTTGGCTTGAGGAGACCGACCCCACCCTCAGCGCCTGGGTCCCCGCCGTGATCTTTCCCTCGCACTCTGACCCGCAAGTGGCGCAGGTGATTCTGGGAGGCATTGCGGCCTCCGTCATGACGGTCGTGTCGATTGTTTTTGCCATTCTGCTGATGACGCTCACCCTGGCGTCGATGCAATTCTCTCCTCGCATCATCGTGAGCTTTGTCCGTGATCGCGTAACGCAGTGGACGCTCGGCATCTTTCTCGGCACCTTCTGTTATTGCCTGGCGGCGCTTCCGGCGGCGCGCTCCGCGCCCAAACCCTTTGCGCCCGTGGCCACGGTTCTGGGCGCCATGCTGCTCTCGCTCATTTGCGTGGGTGGGCTCCTCTTCTTTATCCATCACATCTCGCAGGCCATCAATGTCAATCAGATCGTGGACCGGATCGCCAGCGAGACGGCGGCCATGATCGATGAGATGATGCCTCACCCGCGCCGCTATCCGCGCATGGCGGAAAGTGACCCCATCGACACCAGTACTTGGGAAACGATGATCCTGTGCGAGACCTCTGGGTATATCCGCTATATCGACACGAAGCGGCTGCTCGCCACGGCGAAGGCGCACAGTGTGAAGGTCGAGGTCTTAAGGCGGGTGGGTCAATTCATTCCTGAGGGTGTGCCACTTCTCAGGGTGTATAAGGGGGAGCGATTGTCGGCGGAAGGAGCCATGGAGCTTCGCGACGCGTTCGACTTCGGTCCCTCGCGAACCTTGCAGCAGGACCTGGAGTTCGGCGTTTTGCAGATCGTGGACATTGCCCTCAAGGCCATTTCCCCGGCCGTCAACGACCCCAGCACGGCGATCACCTGCGTGGACCAACTCAGCCGCATATTGATTCGCTTTGCCTCCCGGGAGGCGCCATCGTCGCTGCTCTGTGATCCGCCCGGCGTGGTGCGCGTCATCATCATGTGGAGCAACTTCGGGCGCATGTTGGATTCGGCTTTCGAGCAAATTCGCCTGTACTCGCAGACGGATCTCGCGGTGAGCCTGCGAATGATGCGCGCCCTCGCCGACATCGCCGTCACCACGCCAGACCCGGGAGACCTCCGCCCGCTGGTTGAGCGGGGAAGGCGAATTGTGGAAGGCTGTGCGGAGAAATTGGGTGAGCAGGAAATGAAGGAATTGCGCGCTCGCCTGGCGGGTTTGGAAAGACTGCTGGTAGCGGCACCCCCGCAGCATGCTGAAATTCCATAATTCCATGGCGAAGCGAATTCTCCTGACCACCACCGGCTCGCTGGGCGATCTGCACCCGTATATCGCCATCGGGCTCGAGCTCCGTGCGCGAGGTCATGCTGTCACTCTGGCGACGAGCAATTTCTATCAATCCAAGGTGGAACAAACGGGTTTGAAATTCGCGCCCATGGGGCCGCATCTGGGGCTGGAAACCCTCAAGGTGATGGATCGGGTGATGGACGCGAAGAATGGGCCGGAATACCTGATTCGCCACCTTCTGTATCCAGCGGTTCCCGCGGCCTACGCGGAAGTGATGGAGGCGGTTCGCGACGCCGATCTCATCGTGACGCACCCCATCACCTTCGCCGCGCAGATTGCCGCAGAAAAGACTGGAATGCCTTGGGTCTCGACGGTCACTGCCCCCTTGTCGTTTTTCTCACGTTTCGACCCATCGGTGATGGCCCCCTATCCGTGGGTTATCAAACTTCGCGCACTCGGCCCTGCCTTCTTCGGATTCATCAAAACTCTTGGCCGGGTCATGACCAAGTTCTGGCTTGCACCCATCACCCGCTTCCGAGCTTCCGTGGGATTGCCTCCCGGACAAGATCCCATTTTTGAGGGGCAACACTCCCCGCAGCGTGTGCTGGCCATGTTTTCCCCGCTGATGGAAGCGCCGCAACCCGATTGGCCGGCGCAAACGGTCGTCACAGGCTTTCCGTTCTATGACCAGGCCGAGCACGGGCAGGGAATTGACCCTGAGCTGGAACGGTTCCTGGATGCGGGCCCTCCTCCGGTGGTGTTCACGCTGGGGTCGTCGGCAGTGCAGGCGGCTGGAAGGTTCTACCACGAAAGCATTGCCGCCGTTCAGCATCTCGCTTGCCGTGCGGTTTTGCTCGTCGGAGGGAATTCCTTTCAAGAGCCGCCTCCGGCAGGCATCGTGGCGTTCCCCTATGCGCCCTTTTCAAAGATCTTTCCGCGGGCTGCGGTTATTGTTCACCAGGGGGGCATCGGGACGTGTGCCCAAGCCCTGGCCGCGGGCCGTCCCATGCTGGTGGTCCCCTTCGCGTTCGATCAGCCGGATAACGCCGCCCGCTTGCAGCGCTTGGGAGTGGCGCGAGCGATTCCGCGCAAGCACTACACCGGCCAGCGCGCCTACTCGGAGCTACAGCCTTTGCTTACCGACGCCGCCTACGCTGTAAGCGCTGTCGAGGTCGCGCACAAAATTGCACAGGAGAATGGTGTTCGAGCCGCCAGCGACGCCATCGAAAATCACCCGCCGGCCCATTGACGACAAAGGAAAATCAAAAGGCAAAGGGCAAATGGCAAAGCGCAAAAGTGAAAACCCGTACTTCCAAGAGCCCTTGCTAGAAAAACAAACAAATCCTGGTGCAATTGAGGGACTCCGCGCCTGCAGGCATCCACTTTTTCCTTTTGCCCTTTGCCTTTTGGTTTGTCTTTGGCTTGTGTTTGCTGTGCTACGGGCCTTGACTCTGGTAATCTAGCGCCGCAAACGAAGGAACATAATTCCGGAGGTTGGTCACCATGAAAAGGCGTGAATTCCTCTCGACGACGTTGGCGATGGCTGCGGCCGGATTGGCCCCGCGATCCGCGCGCGCCGCCAGCGGTTTGGTGGAGGTTCTGCTCGACGAGCCCATTGGCACTATTGCGCCGGAAATCCAGGGCCACTTTACGGAACACATCGGCGCGGTGGTTTACAACGGTATCTGGGTGGGCGAGGACTCCAAGATTCCCAATGTGGGCGGCATCCGCAAGGCGCTGGTGGACCACCTGCGCCAGTTGCACGCATCGGTGATTCGCTGGCCGGGGGGCTGCTTTGCCGACAGCTACAATTGGCGCGACGGCGTCGGCCCTCGCGCGCAGCGCCCCGTGCGCACCAACTTTTGGGATAACACCACGCAACTCTGCAAAGCTCCCGACGGTCCGCAGAAGTACGACCCCAACACTTTTGGCACGGCGGAATTCATGCGCTTCTGCCAACTCTGCGGCGCGCAACCTTACGTGGCCGCCAACGTCCGCAGCTTGACCCCGCACGATTTCGACGAATGGGTGGAGTATTGCAACTCGCCCCCGGGCAGCACCACGCTGGCCCAAACCCGCGCCGCCGACGGCAGCCGCGACCCCTACAACGTACTTTATTGGGGTATCGGCAATGAATCCTGGGGCTGCGGCGGCGACTTCCGCCCGGAAGAATACGCCGTGGAATTTCGCCGCTTCACTTCCTGGGTTCCCGACTATGGGCTGAAGCTGCGTTTTATCGGGTCGGGGCCGGGAGCGGGCGGGCGCGATCCTCAAGTGTCGTGGACGCGCGGCTTCATGGAAAACCTGGTGGCCAAAAGCCCGCGCCTGTTTGATCGGCTCTACGGCTTCTCTATGCACTATTACTGTGGGACGACCGGCAAAGGCGACTCCCTGGAATATTCCAACGACGATTGGTACCAAATGTTGTGGCAGGCTGACGTGATGGACTCTCTGGTGACCCAACACTGGCTGGCCATGGGCGATTACGACAAGGAACGCAAGGTGAAGCTGCTGGTGGACGAATGGGGCGCCTGGCACAGGACCACCGCGCTCGGCCCGGCGTACCTGTTCAGCTACGTTCCCTCCCTGCGGGATGCGTTGGTGACGGCCATTACCCTCGACATCTTCAATCGCCACGCGGAAAAGCTGGCAATGTGCAACGACGCCCAGTTGGTGAACAACATCAACACGCTCTTCCTGGCCGTCGAGGACCGCTTTGTCGCGACCGCGATTTTCCACGTCTTCGACATGTACAAATCGCACCAGGGTGGACGCTCGCTGCGACTGGTTTGCGACGCTCCGTCGATAGCCGTAGGGCCGAACAGCGTTCGGCCTTCTGCTAACGGGGAAGGGGAATCACTTTGGGGGCTTGCCGGATCGGCCTCGCTGCACGAGAAAACGCTGGTGGTTACCGTGGTGAATCCACACGCCAGCGAGCCACGCGTGGCGGATGTCTCGCTGCGCGGGGGCGAGGCAATGTCCGCCCAGGTTACGGTGCTCACCGGGCCTGACATTCACGCGCATAATGACTTCGATCATCCCCAGTCGGTTGTGCCCAAGACCGAGTCGGCCACCGTTTCGGGCTCGCGCTTCTCCTGGACATTCAAGCCAGCGTCGGTGACCAAGCTGGAAATTGAATTGGCCTGAAGAGCATTTGGCAGGCAGCCTAGGGAGGGGAGTATAATGTCCGTATGGGCACAGAAGTCATTCCCAAGCTGACCTTCGAGCAATTCCGTGAGCTTCCCAGCGACGGGAAACGCTACGAGCTCATCCATGGAGAGGTACATGTGACTCCTGCTCCCGCCACGCGACACCAATTCACTCTTCAGAATCTTTACGATAACCTAGGGCCCCACGTTCACAAGAACCACATGGGTGAGGTCTGCTTAGCGCCTTTGGACGTGCGCTTGGGTAAAGAGACGGTCTTGCAGCCCGACCTCATTTTCATTTCCAATGCGCGCGCTGGAATCATTCAAGAAAATTGGATTGCGGGTACGCCAGACCTCGCTGTGGAAGTCCTGTCCCCCTCGACAGCAGGACACGATCGCGCTACCAAGCTGCCGATATATGCGGAGGCGCGCGTGGCCGAGGTTTGGTTCATCGACCCCCAAGCCAAGACCGTGGAGGTCTTGAGCCTTCAGGGGGCAAAGTACGTTGTGGAAGCAACGTACGCGGGCCATCACGTCCTCTCTTCCAACCTCTTTCCCGGTTGGCAACTTCCCCTCGATGACCTCTTCGATTTCCGCGGACGGTTCTAAAGGCCATTCCGAGATCCGGCAACCGTCCCACCTGTGCGTATAGGGTCGGCGTCCGCGCTTGCCATCATTCCGAATCTACGAGTACCATGTCGTGCCAAGGTGAGAATGAAAAATAGAATCTGGCAAGCTTACCTAATCGTGATCTTCCTGGCGGCGCCGGTGGCGTTCGCTCAGGAACTTATCATTGTGAACACCGAATCCGGGTTGGTGGCCGGCTCGGGCGATGAGATTCACGTTTGGAAAGGCATTCCCTATGCGCAACCGCCCATCGGCGATTTGCGCTGGAAAGCGCCCCAGCCCCCCGTGGCGTGGCAGGGCATCCGCAAAGCCCTGGAGTTTGGCCCGATGTGCCCGCAGGGCAACCCTGCCCAACTGAAGCCGGACATGAGTGAGGATTGCCTGAATCTAAACATCTGGTCGGGCGCCCAACAAGGCGAGAAGCGGCCCGTGCTCGTCTGGATTCACGGCGGCGGATTTGGGGGCGGTTCAGGCCGCATCGATGGCGAGCCCCTGGCACGCTTAGGGATCCTCGTTGTATCCATCAACTACCGGCTGGGTGTGTTGGGATTTATGGCGCACCCCGACCTGACGCGCGAGTCGCCCAACCATGCTTCCGGAAACTACGGGCTGATGGATCAAATCGCCGCGCTGCGCTGGGTGCAGAAGAATATCGCGACCTTCGGAGGCGACCCGGAGCATGTCACGATTGGCGGCTCTTCCGCGGGCGGAACGAGTGTTGGTTACCTGATAGCTTCGCCGCTGGCCAAAGGCCTTTTTCAAGGCGCCTGGCTCGATAGCGCCAGCCGCCTTTTCCTGCCCGACCCCGGGCTGAGGAAGACTCTCCACGGTTTGACACCCATGGAGCAGGTCGGGCTGCACATGGGGCCTCACATCCAGGAATTGCGCGCCCTAAGCACGGCTGACGTCATGACACGCGCCGCGCAGGTTGCCGATGAATTGTACGGGGAAGGGGGCCGCGGCAAGATCGGGTTGAAGCCGGAAAGCCACGTACACATGCCGAACGTCCACGATCATCCCTGGTGGGCTTTCACCGACGGATACGTGATGCCCGCGGAGTTGTACACAATGTTTGCTTCCGGCCGCTTCAACCACGTTGCCTGCCTGATTGGCATCTGCAAGGATGAGGGCCTGGGCTTTACGCGCCGAATGCCGGATTTGACCGTCGATGGGTACAAGAACTATCTGCGGGAATATTATCCGGCCATCGACAAGAAGATGTTTCGGATGTATCCGGGGACAACGCCCGAGGAGATTCGCGCCGCGATTGCGCGCACCATTACGGATTCCATGTTTCTGTACGGCAGTTTGCGCGTGGCGGATTTTGAGTCCGCCGCCGGGGAGCCCGTCTACGTCGGACGCTTTGTGCATGTGCCGCCCGGAGCGCCGGGAGTGATGCACGGCGCGGATGCCGTGTATTTTCGAGGTGATGTGAAAGACGGGGTTACCGCCGGGCCAGTGAAATACAATGCCGAGGATGAGAAACTTTCCGCCTCCATGATGCGATGCCTGGCTTCATTCGTGAAAACCTTCGACCTCAATCTGCCGGAACCCTCGCCGGAGTGGCCCACCTGGACGCCCAAGCACCAACAGTACCTGGAGATCGGGGACGAGATGCAAGACCGTTCCTTCCGCGACCAGGCAATCATTGATCTGTACCGCAAGCAGTTAGGGCAGTAGGTGTCGCTAAGGCGCGGGCTGGGAATGCTGCCGAAGCCAAGGTTCCAACCTCTCGAAACGGAATTGGTTCGTTTCGTAAAGCTGAACCAGGAATTGATAGGCGTCGAGGTCTCGGAAATCCAGTCGGAAGCCATTAATGCGCAGGAACGCGGCAGTGACAGCGATGGCCGTCCGCTTGTTTCCGTCGACAAAGGGATGATTTTGGGAAAGGCTCTCGAGCAGGGCGGCAGCCTGTTCGATGACGTCCCGGTAATAGCCGCTCTGGGGTCTGGCTAAAGCGCTTTCGAGGGCGCCGCGGTCGCGAATGCCCTGTGCCCCACCAAACAGAATGATTAACCGTGCGTGGGCGGTAAGCACCTCGTCGAAGGAAGGGTAGAGCGTCACTGGGCGAGCCGACGAAGTAACTCGGGATGAGCGGCGATGAATTCGTCAATCGCCGCCTGGAAGGACGTCTCAGGCGACTTCCCGTTTCCTCTTTTCAGAAAGGCAATAAATTCTCTCACTACGGATTGCTCCGCTGGCGAAAGCTCGGAAACGAGCTGAATGATGTCTTCTGGTTCCATGCGCCACCCAAACGATAATAGTATACACTTGCGGTAACCCTCCAGCAATCCGGATGAAAAACGCGGGCGGCCACGAAAACCTGCGGACCTACAGGATAGGTCCGCGATGCCTCACTGGAGTTCGATAGCGCGACTCGGCACCAGCCGCACGGGCCCTGTCAATCCCGAGGGGAGATAAAACATTCTGTTCCTGAAAACGACGAAGTTCGGATCACCGGCCAGCCCATCGCCCACCAGCCGGTTTCGCAGCGTATTCGTGACGATAATCTCCAGATGGTTGTTGCCAGCTTGAAGATAAGGCGTGGCGTCCACCCGATAGGGGCGGAGCAGGAGAGTCGCCGCCTTGCGGCTGTTGATCCACACCTCCGCCACGTCATGGACCTCCCCCAGGTCCAGGTCCACCAGCAAGCCAGGTTTCAGGTACTGCCCTGCAAGTTGGAAATCGAGCGTGTAGTGGCCCTTTCCGGAGAAGTTCCTAAAAGTCGGCACCACGCTCCAATCTTTCAGATCGGGCAGGTAAGCTTGCCGAGTGTATTCCTTTCCGTTTTTGTCCTTGCCCACGCCCGCAAGGAACCAGGTCGGCCCGAGATTCAGAGCGTGGGGGATTTGATCTTCGGCTATTTCCTTCTGCACCGTCCTTCCATCACTCAATGCCGCGCGATACGCGCCAGGATTATTGGCAATACCCATCAGGCGGCCATTGATTTCGCGCACTTCCGCAAAATTACTGCTCAGAACATGCAGCGTTTCTGACGCTTCGCCCAACGCTACGAGAACAGAACCATAGGTGTCAAGATGGAGGTCGATGGCCGTTCCACCCTCCTGGCGAACGTATTGGTGGGCGCGAGCGATCTTGCCTGTCCACGGGTCCCACAGCTCCGGCGCGCCCCCGTTCTCGAACACGACGCGCGCCTCCTGCGGGTTTGGCTTGCAATTGCGCAGGAAATAGAACCGGAGCGGGCCGTGGTCGAATTGTGCGAAGAAGATATTAGGCTGCGGCGACTCGAAGCGGAGATTGGGGCGAATCCCGAACGAACTCTCCAGCAGGCCCGGCACGCGCGTGGCATCTTTCACGAAGAGCGTTGACCCGTTTTTCCGTTCCGCACTCGACCTCACACCTTCCGGCGGCGCGCCCCCAAACATTTCCGTTACCAATTGCCGGATTTCCCGGCCCTTTTCGTTGTAGTTGAGGAATCCGATTTCCTCCGCGGGGGCGGCTTCCACGAAAATCACGGGTAACCCTTCCTGCGAAAACTGGCGGAGCTTGTGAACCAGCGGCAGGCTCAGGCGGGTCTCGTTTCTCAGGACCAAAACCTTATAAGTGCTGCCCGGGGTCTGTAGCTCGTGATTGACGATTCTCGCGCTATTCACGAGAATGTCTTCATTGATGAAATCGAAGTTGTAACCCTTGGCCGTCAAGGAATATTCCAGCGGGTAGTCGTCGTCGGTCGTCCCGTTGGGGAAATTGTTGTAGTGGCTGTAGAGAGCCACGGGCGCGACGAAGTGGCTGGTCTGCGAGATGTACTGGATACGGGCCAGGTAGTCATTGAGCGGCCGCAGGTACTCCCAGAAGGGGTTGTGAAAGTTCAAGTGCGATGAGAATGTCTGGACGGGTATGTAACTCGAGGAGAAAGGGTTCCACCCGGGCTCCGGGCGATCCATATATTCGTAAGGAAAGCCGTGATAGATGATCTCATTCACACCGGCGGTGAGGAGCTCGTCGGCATAGGACTTCATTTTCTCCGGCGTGGTTTCGTAATCACGGTACTGCCAGACGAAGCTTTCGCTGGAAGCAATGTTGCGCCCGTAGAGGTGTGCGCCGGAAGGCGCGAACTTCAGGAAATCGTAATTGCCCGCGTCGTAGAGGTCTTCGGTTTCAGGAATGTCCGAGTGGCCATAGACCTTCAGGATGTTGGTGGGCGATCCGTGCGCCTGGATGCGGGCTTGCAAATGGTTCTTTTCCGCCCAGTCAATCAGCGGTTGGTAGAAATTGTCGGTCATGATATCGCCAACCGTCTGCCAGTAGTCATGCCGGATGCGTTCACCGGCTTCCGGCGCGTCGTAGAGTGGCAGGGAGGGATAATTGGACGTGGAATCGCCGTAGCCGGGACGTTTGAACAAAGGCAGATAGGGCGTCAAATCGTAACCGCGCCGCTGCCGAAATGCCGCCAGGAAATCGTCAGTCCAATAAGCATTGTCGCCTCTCACTTCCAGGCTGTCGCAAAAAATCGCCCGCAGGCCTTTCCCGTATTGGTCGCCATAATAGTTCTTGCCCGCCTCGCCGATGGCGTCGATGTGCTCCTGGAGTGCGGCCTTGCTCAGGTGGTCCAGCACGTACTGCGGGCCCACTCCTGCGCCGCCGGTCACCTGTTGGGCGGTGGGCATCTGAATGAAACTGAAAAGCAGCCAGTTTCCCGGCGGGACATTCCAGCTTAGGGAGCGGTCAGGCGTGACTTGGCTCGTTAAGACCACGGCGGACTGCGGGTCGATCTGGCCGGAGCGCGTCACAACCTTGCGAGGCGCTCGGAAATACGTCGGCGCTGGAACTTCCTCGATCTCGGGGGCTGTCCCCGGGACGGCCACCACCGCGACCAGTTTGAACAGTTTCGGGTCTCGCCGGGGCGGGGAAGGAGGACTCGTCGGTGGCGCGGCTTGATCCGGGGCAACCCAGGGAATCTTGCCCTGAAAGTTGGATGGGCCGTTCAGGGGAGTCATTTCCACGTCCAGTGATTTGGCGCCAAGCTCCGGGGGAATGTGCGAGCCTCCAAAAGGCCATCCGGAGCCAAAGGTAAGGTCCACGATCATCCCCAGGCGTTGGCCCTCTTCAATGGCGTGCTTGACGTGGCCGAACCATTCCGGCGTCAAAACGCTGTTGACGCGCGCCGCCACCTCGGGAGCGGGGTTGGGATTAAGCCCAATTTTGAAAGGCTGAATCTCCACGCCTCCAATCCCCGCTTCATTCATCAGGCGGAGCTCGCGCGAGATTTCCTCATCCGTAACGTCCCCTCCGGGCCACCACCAACGCACCAAGACCCGAGCGGACATAGGCGGATTCTGAAAACCCTCTCGGAGCTCAGAGTTTGCGGGAGTGGGGCTCGCGGAATCGGCGCGGCTTCGAGACGCCGTGTCAAAGCTAAAAAGGAAAATGGAGCAGGTAAGAACAAAGAAAAATTGCCCACGCTTTCTCCAGTGGCCAGGGATCCACCTTCTTAGCAAGGAAAACAAGGCACGCATAAGACTTCCTTTCATGGGAAAACGATTCGTGGCTGATGATACCACTGGGTTGGGAAAGAAAGATGACTTGATCGAACCTCATTGGGCAGGCACGCAGGCCCAAATTCGTGACAGGAGTGATGCAGTTTCAGTTGTTCCCGCTATTCCCGCGAAGCTCGTTTCAAGCCCTACGCGGTGGAATTATTGCAGCTTGGCGTATTCCGCTTTGGCTTCTTTCAGGATGGGGACGTCGGGGTCAGCGTCTTTCCAGAGGGTGAGGAAATTCTGATAGGCGGCGCGGGCTTTGGCGAGGGCGTCCGGCTGTAGCGGCGCTCTGCGAGCGCCGCCTTCTTTTCGGCGGTCATAGACCGCCGCTACAGGAACACCCGCCTGGAGGGCGTAAGCGCGCGCCAGTCCGAGGCGGGCCAGCGCGCCCCAGGGGGTGTTGTACACCAGTCCCGGGTGGTCGAGGAAACTTTGGAACTCCGCTGCCGCCGCGTTGCCATCGTGGAGCATGAGATAGGCTTCCCCGCGCAAATAAGGGGCGCGCAGGCCATCTTTGACTGTGAGTGACCCCTTCAATAGTTCGAGGGCCCGGTTCGGGTCCTTACGTTCCAGGGCGACCGCGGCCCGGATCGAGGGCAGCCAATACGTATGGATCACCGGGACCTGCGTGCCGGGCTTATCGATCTCGCCGGCCAGCTTCTCTGCCCCTGCCAGATCGCCTGCCCGCGCCAGGGCCAGCGCCGCCAAGGTCCCCACCCGCCAGTTCGAGGCCACCTTCAACGCCGCCTTGGCGTCGGCACGCGCCTGCTCCCCGTATCCCGCTTCCACCTCGTCCACCGCTGCGAATGCCTGATAGGCTGCGGCACCCTCTTGGGCGTCGTTGTGCAGGGCTGAATCCATCGCCCGCCTGGTCAGCTCACGCGCGTTCTTCAGCTTCCCGTACCAACGTTCCGTGTCCGCTTGCGCGGCCAGCAAACGGTCTTCATAGCCCGGCTTGCCCATGGCGGCTGAGACGAACTGCGCCATCTGCGCCGCATTGCCTTTCAGAAACGCCAACTGGTAGCGGTTCCAGAGAAGGTCCTCGCTCTCCAGCTTGTGCTCCTCCGCCTGCTTATACACTGCCTCCGCTTCATCCAGCCGGTCGAGGGACCTGTAGACGTTGCCGAGGTCGACATAGTTGCGCACATTATCTGGCTCCAGGCGCAACTCCTCTCGAAATTCCTCCAAGGCCTTTTCCCAATTTCCCTGAAAGATGAAACCATTCCCCAGGCTTCTGTAAGGCGCGTGGTCTCTTGGGTAAGTCTGCTGCCACAGTTCGAAAGTCTGCACCGCCTTCTGCCCCTCCAACCTTCCCATAGAGTAGTAGGCCCCTTCGATGAAGAACCGTTCCCGTTCGCTTACCTTCTCCCGCAGATCGTAAGCCTTGCGTGCCATCTCGGCCTTCCGCTCTAATTCCCATCGGCCCACGACAACTGACATCCAAGCGTAAGCCATGGCAAAATTCGGATCAATGTCCACCGCACGCTGGAAGAAGGGCAGCGCAGCTTTGAACCCTTTCGTCTGGGCCGTCTTTACTCCCAGGCTGTAGGCTTTCAGCGCCTCCAGGGATGGAGTGGTCGCTTCCTCCAGCGGCGTGGCGTATTTCTGCACCGAGCTGAGCGACTCGCCCAGCTTGCTCCGCATACTGACTGCCGCAGCGTCCAGAGCCTTGAGTACCGATTCCTTGGCTGCCGCCTGCTCCTGCACCTCGGCCAGCACGTCCCCCGTGTTGCAATTCACGGCCTTCAGGCCGATCACGTACTGGCTGCCCAGCGCCGCAATCGAGCCGGTCAGCATGGCCGTGCTGCCCGTGCGCTCGCAGACCTCGCGGGTGACCTCCGGCGTCAACCGGTCGCCGGCGGGACGGCCCATCAGCTTCAATGTCGCATTGACCTTGTCCTCGGAAAGCAGGTCGAGAAAAGGGGTTTGCTCGAGCTGTACGGAGAGCCCCTGCTTCAGCGTGTCGTCAAATACGCTGTCACCGGTCTGGTTGGTGAAATCGGAAAGAACAATGGTGTCCTTGTCGGTCAGGCGGGCCGCGGACCGGCGCGAGCGGAAATACCACGTTCCACCGATGGCAGCAGCGACAAGGATTAGGGCGGCAGGAACAAGAACCTTCCAGCGTCTGCGTAGGGCCGAACGGCGTTCGGCCGGGCGAGCGCCGCTCGCCCCTACGGTGGCCGGTGGGGACACCGGCGCTACAGCCCCCACAGTTTCCACCGGTGCGATGAAGCGATAACCCCGGCGGTGCATCGTTTCCACAAATCGTGGATTATCCGCCGAATCGCCCAGCACCTCGCGCAGCTTGTTGATGGCGGCGTTCAGACCGTGCTCGAAGTCCACAAATGTGTCGGCGGGCCAGAGCTTGTTGTGCAATTCCTCGCGCGTGACGATCTGGCCCGGATGCTCGAGCAGCATGGCCAGGACTTGAAAGGGTTGTTCCTGGATTTTGACCTTCAGGCCGTGCTTGCGCAACTCGGCGGAGCGAAGGTCAACCTCGAAGGCCCCGAAGCGGACAAGGTGGGAGACGAGAGCAGGGTCAAGCATGGGCCGCCTCCCGGCGTGGGCCAGAGTCTACCACCGCGAAGTTTGAAATCCAAGCATCTTTCGGCAGAGGACGTTCCGCTGTAACCCCTTTTTTTCCAACAAGCTAACTCGCGACAAAAGGATGCCGAGGCGATGACCCTCAGGGCATTGAGGTAGCTACTCCCCAACCCCAGACTGCGCGCCATCACGCAAGCCGCGGAGGTGGCGTCATGGAAAGAAAGGGATTGGGGATTAGGGGTTGGGGATTAGGGATCAAAGGCACGCGGTTCGGGAATTGGGGTTGGGGATTCGGAACACTGCTGAGTTTTGCAATCCTCGTGGTGGGGACCGCAACGGCGTTCGCCGCGCCTTCCGGAAGTGAAGGTGAAAGCGAACTCGCCATTACCGTGCGCGTTTATGACTATGCCCACCTGGGGCAAGGCACCTTGGTCGCGGCGGAGAAGCAGGCGGATTTTATTTTCCGCAATGTTGGCTTGACGATGCGATGGTGCAACCTGACGACGGATTCCGCACAAAGCCTCATGGACTCGAGCTGTGGCCTGCCTGCGGGCTCCGCAAGACTCGACGTGCGGGTTGTTTCCCGGATAAAGGCTGAGCCGGGAGCAACCGCCGATTCCACCATGGGTTTCGCCATGGGAAGCTCGGCCACCGTTTCTTATCATTGGAGCAAGGCTGCGGATCCCAAGGGCGCCGCCCTGCCGGGGGATATCCTGGCCTGTGTTATCGCCCACGAAATCGGCCACCTGCTGCTGGGCCCGAACAGTCACTCGCCCACAGGAATCATGAAAGGGAAATGGAGCGCGGAAGACTTGCGGGGCGCCGGCTGGGGTCGCCTGGTGTTCACGCCCCAGCAAGGTGAGCTCATCCGCGCCGACGTGTTGGCCAGGTCCGGGGAGCAGCGAGCGTTAATCCCCGCATCTCAACCGTAGCCTGACGCGCGGCTCAGCGGCATAGTCCGTCAGTAGACGGACCCATGGGCGGTTCGCGAACCGCCCCCTACGGCGCGATCAAAACCCGGCGATTCGGGAAACGCCCTGACGATTTGCTCAACTCCAGAAACTGTAGCCTCTGGGCTATTTTCTTCTTGACATAGATAATAACCTCGTGTACACTGATCCGGAAGGCCGGCCCTGCGGGCCGAGGTGAAAGGGCGCGGACCTACTTTCGGGAAATTCGGCGAGTCATCAACCCCTGCTGAAGCTTAAACGCCATGAGCTACGGGTGGGAGCTTTAAGAGAGCGGGCTGAAAAACACGCCCCAGTCTCTCGCGATGCACTAGAAAATAAAAGGGTTAACTGTTGAGAAGCAAAACCTCTCAAAAATCTATCTCGTTCAAATTAAGGGAGTTAGCTTGGACCGCAGAAGCTTAATAAAAAAATGCGGGGGGAAAATATGAAGGTAAGTCTGGCGATGTTATTGAAAACACTTGTAGAAAAAATGCCCGAGAACCTGTCTCTCGCGATGTTGATGAAACCAAACAAGTTAAAATCGCTCTCTGGCGATGTTGATGAAAGAGAAAGAGATAAGGACGTGAAATCGACCCATCAGTTCATCGGCGCATCGACCCATCGGCTGACCACGGGGCTGGTCTTAGATGACCCGGTGCGCCAATGAACCGATGGGCCGATCCTGCGCTGAACCGAATCACCTGTCTTGACACGGCGCGCTGCCGCCGATAGAATGAATTGAGGAGTTATCAGCCTCGAACTTTTTGATATCTTGTCAGTTAGGCCAACATTATGGGGCAAATTGACCTTTCAACTCGATACCGGGAAATCCTGGTAGCGCTCGTTCGCCAGTTCATCGCCAGTGGTTTCCCTGTAGGGTCGAAGGCCTTAGCTGCGCAAATGCCGACCCCGGTCAGTTCGGCGACGGTTCGCTCGGCTTTCGGGGTACTGGAAGACAGCGGTTTCCTGGTGCAGCCGCATGTATCGGCAGGGCGCGTGCCGACGGAAAAGGCCTACCGCTTTTATGTGGATCGAGTGGTGACGGGCGCGCGTCTGGCCCCGGAAACGGAGCGATACATTGACCAGACCTTGCGCTCCGACGGGGACCGGCTGGAGCGGCTAATGGTGAAAGCTTCCCGCACCCTTTCCGAGGTTTCGCGCAATGTGGGCCTGGTGCTGGCGCCGGCGCTGGAAGAAAAGCTGCTGGAGCACATCAAGTTTATCATCCTCCCTGACCAGCGGGTGCTGGTGGTGATCGTATCCAAGCCCGATTTGGTGGAAAACCGGGTGGTTCGCCTGGAGGACCAGTTCACCCAGGAGGAGCTCGACCAAGCTGCCAATTTCCTCAATGCGGAGTTTCACGGCTGGTCACTCGGCACCATTCGCTTGGAGGTTTTCCATCGCCTGGAAGCGGACAGGATCCTTTACGACCGCCTGCTCCAGAACGTCGCCAAGCTCTTCACGTCGGGGGCGCTCGCGGAGGAGGAGACGGGCGGGCTGATTGTAGACGGCACGGCCAAGATCCTGGAACGCCCGGAATTTGAAGATGTGCAGAAGATCAAGGAGCTCGTGAAAACTCTGGAGGAGAAAGCCAAGCTGGCGCGCATCCTGGAGGCCTGCCTGCAAACCCCGGAAGCGGGCGTGCGCATCCTGATCGGGCGGGAGAATGCCGAGAAGCAGATGCACCATTGCACGCTGGTGGTGGCGCCGCTGCATTACCGCCACCGCGCGGTGGGTGCGCTGGGGGTAGTAGGACCCATGCGCATGGAATACGATCGCGCCATGAGCACCGTCGAGTATATCGCTGACCTATGTAGCCAATTGCTCAGCTCCAATTGAAGCGGATGTTCCCCCGCGAAAGTTTGGCGCGCGCCCCCGGGGGCGCCCCGGACCGCGGGCGGCAGGGAAACCAATGGAAAAGGAAAAAGACTGGATGATGACGACCCAAACCGGTGAGGCGGCAGAGAACGATCCCGCGCCTGCCCCTGGCGACGCGGCGGTTGCAGCCCCCACTGCGCCCCCGGCGGGGCTGGCAGAAGCATACGAAAAAGCCCTGGCCGAAAACAAAGATCTCTATGACCGGCTGCTGCGCAAGCAGGCGGAGCTGGAGAATTTCCGCAAACGCACGCAAAAGGAGAAAGACGACCTGCGCCAGTATGCGGCGGAGAATCTGATTCGCTCCTTGCTGCCCACCCTCGACGGTTTCGAGCGCGCCCTTCAGCACCGCGACGAAAGCGTGCCGGCGGCTTATTACCAGGGTCTGGAACTCATCTACCGCCAATTTAGCGAGGTGCTGGGGCGCGCCGGACTTGCGCCCATCGACACCGCCGGCCAATTGTTTGATCCCTATGTGCATCAGGCCGTCGAAACCGTGAACGCTCCCGGCCGTCGCGAGCATGAGATTGTGGAAGAGTTGCAGCGTGGCTACAAACTGAAGAATAAGCTCCTGCGCCCGGCGATTGTCAAGGTGGCGGTGGGAGGAAAGGATTGAAGCACAAGCGCGACTACTACGAAGTCCTGGCCGTAACCCGGGAGGCCTCCGAGCAGGAAATCAAGAGCGCCTATCGCCGCCTCGCCTTGGAACACCACCCCGACCGCAATCCTGACCGCAAAGAGGAATCGGAGGAAAAGTTCAAAGAGATCACGGAGGCTTACAGCGTGCTGGCCGACCCCCAGAAGCGCGCGGCCTACGACCGCTTCGGACACGCGGGCGTGGGGGGACCCGGGTTTGGGGCGCCCGATTTCAACTCCACCATCTTTTCCGACTTCGAAGATATTTTCGGCGACTTGTTTGGTTTCGGCGACGTTTTTGGCCGGACGGGGCGCGGACGCGCGCGTAGCGCGGGCGGAGTTGACCTGCGCTACGACCTGGAAATCAGTCTGGAAGAAGCGGCCACCGGCCTGCAAACCAAAATCAAGATTCCGCGGTGGGAGGCCTGTAATGCCTGCGAGGGCACGGGCGCCAAGCCGGGGAGCAAACCCGTGAACTGCCCGACCTGTGGCGGGCGCGGGCAACTTCGCCACCAGCAGGGATTCTTTACCGTCACCCGCACCTGCCCGCAATGCCAGGGGCTCGGCCAGGTGATTCGCGAGGTGTGCGGCCACTGCAAAGGCGAAGGCCGCGTCAAATCGGAGCGGGTTTTGGATTTGAAGATTCCGCCCGGCGTTGACGACGGCACCCGCCTGCGCGTAGCCGGCGAGGGCGGCGTGGCCACGCGCGGCAGCGCTCCCGGGGATCTCTATGTCATTCTCAAAATCCGCGAGCACACTTTTTTCGAGCGGCGCGGCAACGACCTCTACTTGACCATCCCCATTTCTATTTCCCAGGCCGCGCTGGGCGCGGATATGGTTGTCCCCACGCTCCGCGGCGAGCAGCGCCTGCGCATCCCGGAGGGCACGCAGAGCGGTTCGGTCTTTCGCCTGCGCGGCTTGGGCATGCCGAGCCTGGAAGGCCGCGGCCACGGCGATCTTTACATCTCGGTCTTTGTTGTCACCCCTACTCGCCTGGCGCGCGAGCATCGGCGCTGGCTGGAAATTCTTGCTCCCTTCGTACGCATTGATAATCAGCCGCTGGAACGCCGCGCCGCGGAAAAAGTCAAAGACATCTTTGGGTGATTTTGGATTTTAGATTTTGGATTAAGCCCTGCCCCGTGTCTCGGCCCTCGCGTCCTTGGAAAAAGCGTGGTTTGCCGATTAGTGTTGGGGTAGAGATGACGGGGGTAGGGGGAACTCAGGGGAGGTTGGCAATTCAAATCCAAAATCCAAAATCGAAAATCCAAAATCACCTGGGCCGGCGGAGCCAGCGGAAGCCAATCGTAATCATGCTGCTGTTGAATCCCATGTTGGGAGGAACCAGGTCGGCGTTTGACAGGTGGAGGGTTCGCCACTCAAACACCAAGGCGCGCTGCGGCCGGATAAAGTATTGCAAGCCGAATCCCCCCTGCGGCGAAAACTGGGTGAATCCATTTATTTCCGGGACGTGCTTGCTGAGAGAAGTACGCTGCACGCCGGCGCCGGCATCGAGGAAGGGAACCCATCGGCCATGCTCCTTGCCATCGAGCCGGAAGATCAACGCGTCACCGGCCAAGTAAGCCGAGCTGGGATGAACGGCGCCGCCGAGAATTCCCTCATTGATTATCTCAAACCGCCGCGCCGGAGAGTGCCGGAAATCTCGCACGATGAAGCCAAGCTGGGGCTGGGCGATGAGCATCTGGATGTGCGAGACCTCGTGCTCATCCAAGCCGTACTCCATGGAGTATCCCACCTGCGCGCCGAAATTCCAGCGGCCGCGATGGGCCGAGGAGGATGGCGCCTCGGCGGAAATGAGCATATCCGACTGCGTCTCAGTCGCGGGAGTTTGCGCCCGCAGGGGAGCGCGGGCCAGGAAGGTGCAACCGGCAAGGAGTGCGCATGCCGCCAACTTCGCAAACGGATTCGGCGAGCTCAAGCCCATCCCCTTACCCATTCGAATCCCAGTTGCAAGTCTGGAACTGAATTTTGTTTGTACACAAACGGTTGCGGAAAAGCAATAGGCGGAGAAGTGGCTGGCGCAGAGGATGTAGCGCCAACCGCGGTTGAGCAGACGGCGAAGTTTGCACGTGGCTAGGCCCGCGCGGGGCTGTCAATCCTGTGCCGTGCGGCGAATTTATGGTATAAAAATAGGTCGAAGCATCGACGGGGCGAGGAGCACATCAAAGTGGCGGCGGCTGAGGGAAAAGAGACGAGCAGTGCGCACAAGTGGTTTTTCGAGACTCGCTATTGGCTGCGCGACCTGATTCTGTCGGTGCTTTTGGCCGTTATCGTCATCGTCTTTCTTTACCAGCCCGTGCAGGTCGAGGGCACCAGCATGTTGCCCCACCTCGAAAACCACGAGCGGATTTTTATCAATAAGTTTCTCTACCGCTTCCGGCCCATTGAGCGGGGTGACGTGGTGGTGTTCCGCTATCCGCTCGATCCGTCCAAGTCATACATCAAACGGGTGATCGGTTTGCCCGGGGACGAGGTGAGTATTCACGATGGCCATGTGCTGGTGAATGGCAAGCCCCTGCGCGAGCCCTATGTTCCCTCCAGTTATCTCGACGATCAAAGTTACCCCCCGGTACGCGTCGAGCCGAATCGTTACTTTGTGCTGGGCGATCATCGTAGCTCTTCGAATGACAGTCGCGTGTGGGGCACCGTCGATCGCCAATACATTTACGGCAAGGCGGTTCTTGTGTACTGGCCTCTGAGCCAAATGGGATGGGTGAAGTAAGCCGCCCATAATCCGTGGTCAGGGAGAGCGAAGATCGAAACTCGAAATTCGAAACTCGGCGCGATCCTCGAGTTTCGGCCCTTTCCTCGCACGTTGACAAGCAGCGGACGGCTGATCATGGGCAACGGACGACGGACAGCCTTTCGAATGAACTTTATGCGTAATCATCCCAATCACCTAAGAATGGAGAGTGGATGGACGCGATTCTCGCCTTAGAGGACGGAAGAATTTTTCGGGGGCGTGGTTTTGGCGCCTCCAGCGAACGTTTTGGCGAGGTCGTTTTCAATACTTCTCTTTCCGGCTACCAGGAAATTCTCACGGACCCTTCGTATTCCGGGCAGATCGTAATCCTGACCTACCCGCACATTGGGAACTACGGGACGAATCTGCTCGACTGCGAATCCGCGCGGCCCTATGCGGAAGGTTTGGTGGTGCGGGAGCTTTCCGAATTGGCCAGCAACTGGCGCTCGGAAGAAGAAGTTTCCGGATTCCTCGCGAACTACGGCATTCCCGTCATTTCGCACATTGATACACGCGCCCTCGTCCGTCACCTGCGCAAGCACGGCGCCATGCGCGGAGTCATCTCCACGACCGGCGCCGACGCGCAGGCTTTGGTGGCGAAAGCCCAAGCCTCACCGAGCATGGTCGGCCTCGACCTCGCCAGCCGCGTCACGGCCGCCTCGCGCTATCATTGGACTGAACCTTCGCGGCGCATTTCGGCGGGCGAAAGCCGCCCGCCCGCGGAGCCGCGATTCCACGTGGTCGCCTATGATTACGGCATCAAGCAAAACATTTTGCGCAGGCTGGTGGACGTCGGCTGCCACGTCACCGTAGTGCCCGCCACGACCACCGCGGCGGAGGTCATGGAACTTAAACCGGATGGAGTGTTTCTCTCCAACGGTCCCGGCGACCCCGAACCCGTCGAGTACGCCGCGCAAGCCGTGCGCGACATGATGGGCCGCGTGCCTATCTTTGGGATCTGCCTCGGCCACCAGATCATCGGCCTGGCGCTGGGAGGGAAGACGTACAAACTCAAGTTCGGCCACCATGGCGGTAATCATCCCATTCTGAACCTGGAAACCCGGAAGGTGGAAATCACCGCGCAAAATCATGGCTTCGCGGTGGACCCGGATTCATTGAAGGCGAATGAAGTGATCCTGACTCATAAGAATCTGAACGACGATACGCTGGAAGGCCTGCGGCACAAAACCATGCCCCTGTTCAGCGTGCAATATCACCCCGAGGCCTCGCCCGGCCCGCACGATTCGGCATATTTGTTTGACCAGTTTGTGAAAATGATGGAGGAGTTTAAGGAATTATGAATTCTATATTATGAATTCTCAAAGGGAGATACGCCGCTCATTTCATAATTCATAATTCAGAATTCATACTTTAGAATTGAATACATGCCCAAACGCACTGACCTCCACAAAATCCTGATCATCGGTTCCGGGCCGATCATTATCGGCCAGGCGTGCGAGTTTGACTATTCCGGCACGCAAGCGTGCAAGGCTTTAAAGGCGGAGGGCTATGAGGTCGTTTTGGTGAACTCCAACCCCGCCACGATTATGACCGACCCGGAATTCGCGGATGCCACTTACGTTGAGCCCCTCACCGCAGATTATCTTGAAGCCATCATCGCGCTCGAAAGACCCGGTGCGCTGCTGCCGACCGTCGGAGGGCAGACAGCGCTGAACCTTTCCGTCGAGCTCGCGGAGACTGGCATCCTCGATAAATACAATGTGCAACTGATCGGGGCATCCTTAAAGGCCATCAAAATGGCCGAAGACCGCCTATGGTTCAAGGACGCCATGTTGCAAGTCGGCCTCGAGGTACCGAAGAGCGTCCTGGTAAACAAGGTGGAAGGCGCGCTGAAGTTCTCCGGCCAGGTGGGATTCCCCCTGATCATTCGCCCGTCATTCACGCTAGGGGGCACAGGGGCGGGCATGGCCTATAATCGCGAGGAGTTGGAAGAGAAGGTGCGCTATGGCCTCGAGCTGAGTCCCGTGCACGAAGCGCTGGTGGAAGAATCCGTGGTTGGCTGGAAGGAATTTGAGCTCGAGGTCATGCGCGACCATGCTGACAACGCTGTGGTGGTGTGCTCGATTGAAAACTTCGACCCCATGGGCGTCCACACCGGCGACTCCATCACCGTGGCGCCCTCACAAACGCTGACCGACAAGGAATATCAGACCATGCGGGATGCAGCGTTCAAGGTGATCCGCGCCGTGGGGGTGGAGACGGGCGGCTCAAACATCCAATTCGCCGTTTGCCCGGAGACGGGCCGCATGGTGGTGATTGAAATGAACCCGCGCGTTTCGCGCAGTTCCGCGCTGGCGTCGAAGGCCACGGGCTTTCCGATTGCCAAGATCGCCGCGCGCCTGGCGGTGGGCTATACGTTGGATGAAATCCCCAACGACATCACCAAGAAAACTCCCTCTTGTTTCGAGCCCACCATCGATTACGTGGTCGTCAAAATTCCCAAGTGGGCCCAGGAAAAATTCCCGGACTCTGACCACACGCTGGGGCCGCAGATGAAGTCGGTGGGCGAAGTCATGGCCATCGGGCGCACGTTCAAGGAAGCCTTGATGAAGGGAATGCGCTCGCTGGAAACCGGCCGCAAAACCCCCACCTCGCCGTCGGATCCCGCCGAACTGGAGCGGCGCCTGGCGATTCCGCACCCCGAACGCCTCTGGGACCTCCTGCATGCTTTTGAGATCGGATACAGCCCCGAGTTGGTGTACGAAATAACGCGCATTGACCCGTGGTTTCTCGATCAGCTCCAGCAGATTCTTGAGCTCAAAAGTGAGCTAAAGCGCTTCACGCTGGAAAGCATTCCCGCCAGCGTGCTGCATCTCGCCAAGCAATATGGATTCTCCGATCCTTACCTCGGGGAACTTTGGGGAAGAGGCGCGGAGGAAGTGCGGCAGCGCCGCCGGGAGCTCAACGTGCGCCCGGTTTTCAAGCGCGTGGATACATGTGCGGCGGAATTCGAATCCTACACACCTTACCTCTATTCGACTTACGAAGAGGAAGACGAGGCCGAGCCCACCACTCGCCGCAAGATTATGATCCTGGGCAGCGGGCCAAACCGCATCGGGCAGGGTATTGAGTTCGATTACTGCTGCGTCCACGCCTCGTACGCCCTTAAGGAAGAGGGCTTTGAGACGATCATGGTGAATTGCAACCCGGAGACGGTCTCAACCGATTACGACACTTCCGATCGCCTCTACTTTGAGCCGCTGACTTTCGAAGACGTCATGGCGATTGTGGAAAAAGAAAAGCCCGCGGGCGTCATTGTGCAATTCGGAGGGCAAACGCCCTTGAACCTGGCCCGCCAGCTCAAGGCGGCGGGCGTGCCCATTGTGGGCACTTCGCCGGAATCCATCGATTTGGCCGAAGACCGCAAGCACTTCGGCAAGCTGCTCGCGGACCTGGGAATCCCGCAGCCCGAAAACGGCGCCGCCATGAACGTGCAGGAAGCGCTCGAGATCGCCGGGCGCATCGGCTATCCCGTGTTGGTGCGGCCTTCTTACGTGCTGGGTGGCAGGGCGATGGTGATCGCTTATGATGCGGCCACCCTGCGTGAATACGTTCTCCGCGCGGAAGAATTGCAACGAGCATTTCCGATTCTGGTGGACCGCTTTCTTGAAAACGCCACGGAAGTTGATGTGGATGCGCTCGCCGATGGCACGGATGTGGTTGTGGCGGGCATCATGCAGCACATCGAGGAAGCGGGGATTCACTCCGGTGACAGTTCCTGTGTTCTGCCCGCGGTCAGCATCCCCGAGGATCAGCGACAGACTCTGCGCCACTACACGATTCGCCTGGCGCGCGCGCTCAACGTGGTGGGCCTGATGAACGTGCAGTACGCCATTCAAAATGGCAAGGTCTACGTGCTGGAAGTCAATCCGCGCGCCTCCCGCACGGTGCCTTATGTGAGCAAGGCGACGGGCTTCCCACTCGCCAAAATTGCGGCGCGCCTGATGGTCGGCCGCCGGCTCGCGGAATTCAGTCTTCCTCCGGAGCTGCCCGTCCGCCATTCCTTTGTGAAGTCACCCGTTTTCCCGTTTCAGAAACTGCCGGGAGTGGACACGATCCTCGGCCCGGAGATGAAATCCACCGGAGAAGTCATGGGCGTCGCGGACAGCTTCGGACTGGCGTTCGCGAAAGCCCAGTTGGGAGCGCGCCAGCGGATTCCCATCAAGGGGCGCGTTTTCATTTCTGTCAACGATCATGACAAACCCGGCGTAATCCATATTGCGCGTGACCTGGAGAGCCTGGGCTTTACGCTCGTCGCCACAGCGGGCACGGCGGCGGCTCTGCGCGCCGCCTCCATCAAAGTGGAAAAGGTTTTTAAAGTCAACGAGGGGCGGCCCAATGTTGTGGACCGCATTAAGAGCGCTGAGATCGATCTGATTATCAACACGCCCCTGGGGCGCAAGTCGCGCTTCGATGACAAAGCCATCCGGCGCGCGGCCGTCCAACACGGAGTGACCTGCATCACCACGCTTTCCGCGGCCGATGCGGCGATCCAAGGAATTCGCGCCCTCCGGGAAGGCCAGACGCACGTGGAGAGTTTGCAAAGACTCCATCAGAACAGCAGTGGTTAGTGGCGAGCGGTTAGTTCCTTGTGGCGAACCACTACCCGTTAACCACTAAGGCATTAAGGTGGACCATGAACAGAAATGAAGTGATCAAAAATCTAAAAGGCGTTATCTGCCCCGTCGTCACGCCCTTCAATCGGCGCGGCGATGTGGATGAGGGATTCTTCCGCGAGAACCTGAGCCGGATTACCGGCATTGGACTGGCGGGAATTCTGGTGGCGGGTTCGACGGGGGAAGCGCCGTACCTCGCTGAACGCGAGCGGCTGCGGCTGGTCGAGGTGGCCCGGGAAAGCGTGAAGGCGCCCGAGATCCTGATGGTGGGCACCGGTTTGGAAAGCACCATCGCCACGCTCAACCTTAGCCGCGAAGCCGTGGCGCGCGGAGCCGATGCGCTCCTGGTGCTCACCCCGAACTACTACAAACCTCGCATGGATTCCGCCGCCCTGGTGGCCCACTACCGTACGGTGGCGGCCGGGGTCACGCGGCCAGTGATGATTTATTCTATCCCGCAATTCACCGGCCTCGAAGTTGACCCGGCGACGATCGCCAAGCTCTCACGACTGCCGAATATGGCAGGGCTCAAAGAGAGCTCAGGCAATCTGGATTTCGTGCGCGCCGTTCTGCGCAAGGTTCGCCCGGGATTTCATGTGTTGGTAGGTGCAGCATCCATCTTTTACGATGCCTTGTGCGAGGGCGCGGTGGGAGCGGTGTTGGGCCTGGCCAATTATGCCCCGTCGCTCTGCGTGGGCCTTTACCAGGCGTTCCTCCACCGGCATGCCGCGGAAGCGCGCGACTTGCAACAACGCCTTGTGTCTCTGGGGCAGAGGATCAATCTCCCTTACGGCGTAGCGGGGATCAAGGCCGCGCTCGACCTGTGTGGTTACCACGGAGGAACTCCGCGGCTTCCTTTGTTGCCTGCTTCCGCTCCGGCAAGGAAACAAATTGCGGCGGCCCTCCGCGAAGCGAATGCGGGGCTGGCCGTCTAGGCGTGGCTCATGAAAGATCTGCAATGGTTCCCGCCGATCCCGCCGCCGCGCGCAGCTTCCGCGCGGTGGTGACCGTTTATCAGCCCTCCTCTAGGATGGCGCGATTAGGACTTTCTTAACGCGCGCCGACCATCCTCTTTGCGTGTATCCATGTCCGCCCTGCCGCAGGGATTTAGGCGAGCTTCGTCATCGGGGCAGAGAAGGATGGCACGTGATTTGCATGATCCCTCATGGTTTGCTTGCCAGGCCGGGACTTGGCAGCCGAATTCCGGCAAGATTTACCCAGCGGCGGGACGAATCGGCCGCCGGTTGGCCAGTTTTGGGATGAGGACTGAGAACGCCAAAGGTCCCTGTGAGCACTGCCCGGGAATACTCAAGGAAATCACTCCGGCCGGAAGGGAAACTGAAACTGCGCGCGAAGGGGCTATGACCAGCACCGTTGCGTATGCGAGGTGAGGCGACAATGATCACAAATGAGGCTGAAATCCGCGTTGCCGTACAAGCAGCTTTAGTCTGCGTGCTTGCGCTCTCCGGTTTATGGGGATGTGCGTTAGTGGTGCTCGTCATTCTGCTGCCTTGGAAGCCCATCTTTGCTGTCGGCAGCTATTTGGCTCAGCCGCTAGTGGACTGGCGCATCAGGAAAGCTCGGGAGCGGCACGAGAAAGGGATCGCACAGATTGAGCAGGAATTGGATGCCTTTCTACGGACGGGGAGGGGGGCAACAAACGCTTCTGCGCCGGTGCCGCCCGCGAAGATGGCAGTCGCGGCTAAGCCTTCCCATCCCCCGTCGCCCCGGCCGCTGGAATCCTTCAAACCGAATCTCGCAGCCGGGCCTGCCTTCCAGGACATTGCAGGAACTGCGCAGAACCTTTCTGCCACTTTGGCGGTCCTGCCGGTCATCAAGAATCACGTACAGAACTTGCCCCAGGGGGTCTTCAACAACATGGATTTGGAGGTTGAAGAGGTCAAATTTCACGGTGACACGGCTGAGGCTTACGTTAGGTTTCAAAGCCCGAATGTGACCGAGTTGGTCATTCGTCAGTGCTACCTCTTGCAAAAGTCCGGTGACCATTGGCAAGTAGAGTCCCGCCAGCCGGCAAATGGCGCGGGCAAGGCGCTGCCTCACCCTCTGCCGACCGGGCGGCCATCGATGCAGCTATAGCTGCGGTCAAAGTTGCTGCGGCTTTACGGAAAGATTTACGATTTGGGTTTTAAGCGGTGAGGCGCTTTTGTGCCGCCTGCACCCTCGGCTCTATCTCCTAAACCTTCGCCTCCGTAACTCTGTCGGGGTTCGCACATCTAATACACCCGAAGCCATTGGTGCATTTCTGCTCAAACTGATGGCGGTCATAGCTGAAACATTGCCGCCGTTAGCCAGACCGTGTAGGATATTTAATTCTCATGACCGCGACATGTATCCCGTACACTCAGGTTCCTCACGCCAGCGCACTGCTAACGGATTATCTCTATCATTTCGACAGGGTCAGCCACTTTTACACCGGCTCACCGTATGATCCCCGAAGCTATCAGGGCGTGGCAGCTCAATTGAGCAAGTTGGCGACCGCGCGCGGGGAGATTGCGGAGGTCCTAGCGCGACAGAATCGGGCTTTTGGATGTTCCGAGGCGACTTTGGCGAACATCCAACGGTTGCGCGAACCGGAAACCTTCGCCGTTGTGACCGGTCAGCAAGTGGGCTTGTTTTCCGGTCCGGCATTCACGCTTTACAAAGCCCTCACCACGGTGCGGCTGGCGCAGTCTCTTTCCGAGCAGGGCCTTCCCTGTGTTCCGGTGTTTTGGCTGGCGACGGAGGATCATGACTTAGGCGAGGTTTCGGGGGGAGCAATATTTGATGAAGAGTACAATCTGCTCCCCCTTCGTGATTCTGGCGACCGGCCTTCGCCACGCTCGGCCGTAGGCGCGGTCCGGCACACCTCGGAGATTTCCGCGGCGCTTAACCAAATGGAAGCCGCCCTGCCGGAAGGTGAGTCGCGCTCCCGGCTGCTGCAAGACTTGCGGGAATGCTATGTGCCCGGCGCCACGTGGGGAGAGAGCTTTGCGAGATTCATGACTCGTCTTTTCGGCCGCTGGGGCGTGATTCTAATGGACCCGTTGGATGAATCGGTGCACCGCCTTAGCTCCAGGGTTTACCAGCACGCGCTGGGGAAGGCGGCGGATCTTCGGGCTGGCGTCTTGAAAAGCTCCCACGCCTTGGTGCAGCGCGGCTATCACGCCCAAGTACACGTGGTTGAAGACTCAACATTGGTCTTTGTGGCCAGGCACGGTGACCGGCTAGCGCTGCATCAACGCGACGGAAAGTTCTTCATCGAGGGGAGCGAGGAGATTTCATTATCCAGTCTTCAGTCTTTACTCGCTGAACGGCCCCTGGACTTTTCACCCAACGTGCTGTTGCGCCCGCTGGTTCAGGACTCGCTTCTGCCCACACTGGCTTATGTGGCGGGCCCTTCCGAGTTGGCCTATCTCGGCCAGGCGCAGTCTCTTTACCCGGCGCTGGGCCGCCCGCAGCCGGTGATATTTCCACGAGCGGCCTTCACGCTGCTGGACTCGCGGACCGACCGTTTGATGGAAAAGTACAAGTTGAGCCTGGAGGATGTGTGGCAGGGCGACGAGCACCTGAGCCAGAAAATCGCCGCCACCGGCTTTGCCGAAGGGTGGTCGGAGCGCTTCGATCAAGGCGAGCGTGAGTTGGACCAGCTCATGGACCGCCTGCAAGGCGATATCGAAAAGCTCGACCCCACCTTGCTTGATACCCTCCAACATGCCAAGGAGAAGATGAAATACCAAATGGAGCGGCTGCGCGGCAAGCTGACCCGGGCCGCGCTCGGTCGCTCGGATTTGCTCGTCCGCCACGTGCAAGCCCTGTCACGATTCCTCTTCCCGCACAAGGACTTGCAGGAACGGCGTGTGGGTGGAGCCTATTTCCTGGGTCGCGCCGGCTACGAATTGCTCGACCGGTTGCTCGCGCAGATTCAAGTCCGCTGCTCGGATCATCAGACCCTTAAGTACTGACATCCTCCCGCCCGTTCAAATACCGGGAGCACACGACGGTCTGGTATAATCCGAACCTGCCATTGAGAGGTAAGCTTATCCCAAGGGGCTAACATGAATGTTCGTTCCGCGCTCGACCTGATCCATCGCGATCGTGCCATTTATGAGATTTCGGAGAGTGGTGGGATCGTTCTCAAGAACCCACAAAAATTCATTGCACAGACCCTGGATGGGCTAGTGTGGAACGCCGTTTTCGGGGGAAATGAGGAAGTTTGCAACACGGCCCGCTGGATCATCCGGCGCGCGGGGCTGGAGCTGGGCGTCATACCCTCATCGATTCAAGGCCTTTATGAAGCTCGGGGAAGAAGGGAAGTCGGCGGCTTTACAGTGCCGGCCATCAACATCCGCGGCCTGAGCTACGATGTGGCACGAGCGGTTTTCCGGGCCGCTCTGCATTGGAAGGTGGGAGCGTTCATTTTTGAACTTTCGCGCACTGAGAGTAATTATACCGACCAAAAACCGTCTGAATACGCGGCCGTCATGGTGGCTGCGGCGCTGAAGGAAGGCTACGAAGGTCCGATCTTCATTCAGGGTGACCACTATCAGGTTAACGCCAACAAATTCGCCAAGGACCCCGAGGCAGAACTCCGGGGGATTCGTGACTTCGCCCTGGAATCAATCTCGGCGGGATATTACAACATCGACATCGATACTTCCACCTTGGTTGATCTCAAAAAGCCGGGAGTAAGGGAGCAACAGCGGGCAAATTTCGAAACTAGCGCGAAGCTTGCCGCCTACGTGCGGTCGATTGAGCCCCAGGGGATCACCGTCTCCCTGGGGGGCGAGATCGGGGAAGTGGGAAAACAGAATTCCACACCTGAAGAGCTAGCCGCATATATGGATGGTTTCCTTGCCGCGCTTGCAAAGCACGCCGGCAAGAAGAAAGGGCTCTCCAAGATCAGCGTCCAAACCGGCACGACCCACGGCGGCGTGGTGCTTCCGGATGGCACAATGGCCCAAGTCGCGATCGACTTTGAGACCTTGCGCAAACTCTCGCAGGCCGCCCGCAACCGCTACAACATGGCCGGAGCTGTGCAGCATGGAGCCTCCACCCTGCCGTCGGACGCCTTCCATAAGTTCGCGGAGTGCGAAACTGCGGAGGTCCACCTGGCGACGGAGTTCCAGAACTTGATTTACGAGAATTCCGCTTTTCCGCCCGACCTCAAGGACGAGATTTACAAATACCTGCGAAAGACCTGTGCCAATGAAAAGAAACCGGGGGATACCGAGGAGCAGTTCATTTACAAGACCCGGAAAAAGGCTTTTGGTCCGTTCAAGAGAAAAGTTTGGGAACTTGACGCCGACGTGCGAAACAGGATTGGAGAGGATTTGGAGAGGAAATTCGCTTTCCTGTTTGAAAGGTTGAATGTGCGGCGCACGGCGGAACTCGTCAAGAAAACTGTGCCCGCCGTTGCGGTATACCCTCCCGCACCGGCCGCCTTGGCGGGGGCTCTCCAGCGCGCGCACGCCACATCTTAAAAGCCCCGAGAGGCGGGTGCAACCTCCAGGGGTGAGTGAGGACGCGAGGATTTATGGCATCACCAGAAGCCGGCAAAGCGATTCCTTCTCCGCGGACGCTTGCCCGGCTGCACACAGCTTATGTTGAAACAAATGCGCGCGTCCAATTCAAGGACATCACAGACCTTGTGCAAAAGGTCGTAACCGAATCGGGGGCGCAAAGCGCCACCTGTTTCCTTTTCGTTCCCCACACCACCGCGGCGATTCTGATCAACGAGAATGATGATCCTGCTTTGCAAAAGGACCTCGACAATTTCCTGAAGTCATTGGCGCCACGTGACAGCAACTATCACCACAACGATGGCAATTGCGATGCTCACCTGAAGGCTGCGGTGATTGGGAACGCGAAATCGTTGCTCGTCGAAAGCGGGCGCCTGGTCCTGGGCCGGTGGCAAGGAATCTTCCTGTGCGATTTTGACGGCCCACGCCGGCGCGAGTTACGGATCAAAGTGGTGCCTGATTGAAGACAACCTCCAACGATCGCCCCATCGGAGGTGCGCCAAAGTGAGCACCGCCCCAACCACTGAAATGTCAACCTTGGGCATCTACATCCAGGTTCCGTTTTGCGCGTCCAAGTGCAGCTTTTGCAATTTCAGCTCGCGCGTGGAGCGAGCGGCCGTTTTCGATCAGTACACCCGTATGCTCGAGCGTGAACTGGCAGGCTGGCAAAGTTTCCTTGCCGCGTACGGCATCCCCCCGGAATTTCTGTCGCATCCTGTCGATTCGGTTTACATCGGCGGCGGTACGCCTACTTTGCTGGGAGAGGAACGCCTGTGCACTATCGTCCGCGCCTTGCAGGATCATCTGCGCTGGAGCGAGGACATCGAATTCACAATGGAATCAACTCCCGGCTCGACGAACGCCAGTTTGCTCCGCGCATTGCGAGGCCTGGGTGTGAACCGGCTGAGCATTGGCGCTCAAACATTTGACGACCGGGAACTTCGTGCGGTCGGCCGCCTGCACACTGCTGACGATACCTCCGAGCTTGCACACTTCGCACGCCAGGCGGGTTTCCAAAACATCAGCCTGGATTTGATTGCCGGACTGCCCTACCAGACGGAGGAGTCGTTTTGCCGCAGCCTGGACGCCGCAGTGAAGTTGCGGCCGGAGCACGTGTCGCTCTATCTTTTTGAGGTTGATGAGAAGAGCCGCTTGGGGAGGGAAGTGGTCCACGCAGGTAATCGTTATCATGCCGCCGAAGTGCCGGGCGATGAATTCATGGCGGACGCCTACGAAGCGGGTTGCGCATTCCTCGCGAACGAAGGGTACGCCCAATACGAGATCTCCAACTTCTCCCTGCCGGCGTTTGACTCGCGTCACAATCGGAGGTACTGGCAGCTTGCACCCTACGTGGGCCTTGGCGCAGGGGCGCATTCTTTTGACGGTGCACGGCGGTGGTCGAATCAGATTGATGTGCAATGTTACCTGGCAAGGTTGGATGCGGGTCAGCCACCCCTTGACGAGTTTCGCGTCCTAACGGTTGAAGAACAGGTGGAGGAGTTCTTTTTCCTCGGACTGCGGCAAGTCGAAGGCGTCAATTTAAATCTGGCAAGGGTGCGGTGGGGAGCAGGTAACCTCAAACGTTGGGAGGATAAGATTCGAAATCTCGCTCGTGAGGGCTGGGTGATCTCCCAAGGGGACCAGGCGCGTATGGCGCGACACGCCTACCTCGTCTCGAATGAGATTTTCCAGGAATTCGTTTCCGCGTAAAGGGATTCCTGCCGCCATTTTGCGGCAACCGCTATAATGCTTGTGAATCATTATTAATCACCGGAGCGTGAAAATTTATGCCAGCACCCATTGTGGATCTGCGCAGCGATACCGTCACCAAGCCTTCCGCAGCGATGCGCAAGGCCATGCACGACGCCGAGGTAGGGGATGACGTCTACCGCGAAGATCCCACGGTCAACCGGCTCCAGGATCGGGCGGCGGAAATCTTCGGGCGCGAAGCGGGCCTGTTTGTTGTGTCCGGAACCATGGGGAACCAGACGGCCATCAAGGTTTTAACACGCCACGGGCAGGAGGTGATTTGCGAGGACCGCTGCCATATTTACAATTTTGAGATGGGGATGGTCACAGCGTTCTCGGGAGTGGTGCCCCGCACGATTCATGCCGAAGACGGAATCCTGACCTGGGACCTGATCGCTCCGCACGTTCGTCCCCGGAACGACCATCGTGCCCGCACTGGACTGATCGAACTCGAGAACACTTCAAACCTGGCGGGTGGCTCGGTCTATCCGCCGACGAATTTGTATGAAATTGTTGATCACGCGCACGCGGCCGGGTTGCCCGTGCATCTCGATGGGGCGCGAATTTTCAACGCCAGCGTGGCCCTAGAGAAGCCCGTCAGGGAGCTCACCAGGGGATTTAACTCGGTGATGTTCTGCCTTTCGAAGGGACTCGGTGCGCCGGTGGGATCCATGCTCGTGGGGAGCAAAGAGTTCATCGAGGAGGCGCGCATCGTCCGCAAGATGCTCGGCGGCGGAATGCGGCAAGCCGGCGTGTTGGCAGCCGCCGGGCTCGTCGCGTTGGAGGAGAGTCCCAAGCGGCTTCACATCGATCACGCCAATGCCCAGTTCCTGGCCCAAGAGTTGGCGCAAATTCCTGGAATTAAGATTGACGCTGCCAAGGTGGTCACCAATATCTTGTTCTTTGATGTTTCCGGGACAGGGATGACAGCTCATGAAATTTCGAAGCTTCTGGCCGCTCACGGCGTCCTGGCGAACCCCACGAACCCCCATACTATTCGCATGGTGACCCACCTGGACGTGGATCGGGCCGGGTGTGAGCGGGCCGTGCAAGTCCTGCGTGAAGTCGTTGCTCCCCGGAGAGCCGCGGCATCCTGAGGGTGAGGCGTCGTCTCCCCTGCCTACCTCGCACGAGCTCTGTCATTGCCGAATTTCTCGATGGCTCCGGCGGCAACAATCCCGCTTCACTTCTTTGTTTCTTGGCGCACTTGAATCTTCACCAGCGCGTCGTAGTAGTGTGTGCGGTAGGATGGGTCATCGGGTTCAAGGTTGGTGGCCGTGCGATACTCCTTCACTGCGCCGTCGATATCGCCGAGTTTCTCCAGTGCGTAGCCAAGTCCGTTGTGGGCGTCGGCGTCGTTCTGATCATGCCGGATGGCCTCGATCATTTCCACCCGGGCACGCTTCCATTCTTTGGCCATCAAGAAGGTGATGCCCAACTCGCGGTGCAGATCGGAGTTTTCCGGATCCAGCTTCATGGCCTGGCGAAGGGCCGCGACCGCTTCGTCTAGTCGTGCTTGCGCCCGCAACTGCACAGCCTGCTGAACCAGCCGGCGCAATTGGATTTTGTCCTCGGCCCGGGCAGCAACATCGCCCCCCTCCGATGAGGGCGGCGCATCCTTGGTCGGGAGAATCCTGGTTTCGGCGTTGGGCTTCGGCGAAATGAAGTAGGCCGCTTCAGGCTTGCCCGGACAGCGCACGTGAATGTAATGGTCACCGGGGTCGACATCCGCGATGGTGAGATTCCCCGAGGCATCGGTGGTGCCCGCGGCGTCCGCGTCCAAATCCACCCGACAACCTGCCCGACCGGCTTGGACGACGACCTTCGCGGTTTGCGGTTGGCGCTCGCGCGTTGATGCCATCCCGAAGGTCACGGCTAGAGCCAAGCAGCAGGTCACGTATTTGAGCATCTTCGGTTCAAGCCGCATCGTCCGAATTCCGCGAGTGCAGGCCAGGAGCGGCTCGACACTCCTTGCCGGGGGTACGCTCGATTGTCCGACCCGGACATTAGCTTAACACGATTACGAGGTGGGGATGTCGAGTGCGCCCTTTTCTTGACGCCCCTCGGGTTGTGATATAGCCTCAATTATGGGCAGATAAACGGAGATTGATGGTTCGGAGTTTACCGAACGTTAGTCCACCTTTGCCCGAAACGCATTTGGGGTTTCGAAGCACAGCCGCGATGGTTCTGAACGGCAGTGCTGCTGCCCTTCCGGCTAAGATTCTGCGATGCCCGAGATAGATCACGACTTCGTGGAAAAGATCCTTGCTGGTGACCGGCGCGCCATCGGCCAGGCCGTTTCTTCTGTGGAGAACCGGGACCCTTCGGCGGTTCCGCTGCTTCGCGAGCTGTTCCCCAAGGCAGGTCGTGCGCGGGTCGTGGGGCTTACGGGCTCGCCGGGGGCGGGGAAAAGCACGCTGGTGGAGAAACTGGCAGTGGAGTATCGCCGCCGCGGTGCCCGCGTCGGAATCCTTGCCGTCGATCCCACCAGCCCCTTTTCGGGGGGTGCAATCCTGGGCGATCGTGTGCGGATGCAAAACCTCGCCAATGACCCGGGCGTTTATATCCGCAGCATGGCGACGCGTGGGCAGCTCGGCGGGCTCGCACCCACTACCCAGGATGCGGTAACAATCCTTGACGCCGCGGGTTGCGAAATCGTTCTGATCGAAACCGTGGGGGTAGGGCAGGATGAAGTGGAAGTTGCGCGCCTTGCGGACCTGACCGTTCTCCTGTTGGTGCCAGGTCTGGGCGATGACATTCAGACTTTTAAAGCCGGAGTGATGGAAATCGCCGACGTGTATGTCATCAACAAGGCTGATCGCGCTGGGGCTGACCGCGTCGAGCAAGAAGTCGCGGCGATGCTTTCCCTGGCTTCCCGCCCCGATGGCTGGCGCCCTCCCATCGTCAAAACCGTTGCCACCACGGGGCAGGGCGTTGCAGAGCTGCTCCAGGCGCTCGATCAGTTTCACGCCTTCAGCAAAGGAGGCGAGGCCGCGGGGCGCCGACGCAAGGAGCATTGGCGCTCCCGGCTTTTGGACTTGTTGCGACAAACGCTTTTTGAAAGAGCCGTTGCGGGGCCGCTCCTCGACGGGTCAATTGACCGGCGAGTTGCAGACCTGCTATCGCGTCAACGGGATCCCCATCAGGTTGTGGAGCAAATCATCGCTGCGCTACTGCCGGGGACTGCGAGCTCCCATCTTGAATTTTCTTCGCCGAGCGGCGGGGTGAGGATCCATCATCTGGGCGTCGCCGTGGAATCACTTGCGAGCGCCGTTCCCATCTTTCAGAAACTGGTGGGGAAGGCTCCCGATTTGGAAGAGAGCGTTGCTGACCAGAAGGTGCGGGTGGCAGCTTTCCGCCTGGGCGATAGCCGCCTGGAGTTGCTGGAGAGCACTGAGGGGGATTCTCCCATCGCGCGATTTATCTCCAAACGCGGCCAGGGAATCCACCATTTGGCCCTCACCGTCCCGGATTTGCCGGAAGCGCTACGGAAGCTGGAGAGCGATGGCGTCCGCCTGATTGATCGCGAGCCCCGCGTGGGCGCCGGCAACGAGCACATTGCCTTTCTTCACCCCTCGAGCACCGGCGGCGTGCTGATCGAATTAATTGAGGAATCATGAAACTTGGCGCATTTGACCTCCACGCTATTTCCGACGGAAGTTTTCAGCTCGATGGCGGGCAGATGTTTTCGATTGTTCCCAAGGCGCTGTGGGAAAAAAGAATCCCGGCTGACCCCCAGAATCGCATCCGCATTAGCTTGACATGCCTGTTGATCCAGACGGGCCGCCATAACATTTTGGTGGAGACAGGCATCGGAGATAAATTCGACGCGAAATTTAACGAGATTTATGGTGTGGATCACTCCCGGACTCTTCCCGGTGAACTCCAGAAGTTGCGACTCGAACCTGAAGATATCGATATTGTCATTAATACGCACTTGCATTTCGACCATTGCGGATGGAATGTTCGATGCGAGGATGGAAAGCTTGTGCCGACTTTTCCCCGCGCGCGATATTTGGTGCAGCGCGGCGAATGGGAAGACGCGCACCATCCCACGGAGCGTAATCGGGCCAGTTACGTGGAGGATTTTTTCGCCGCAGCGGAGGCGCAAACGGAGTTTCTGGATGGGGACACAGAAATTGTTCCGGGCGTGCGGGCGGAGGTTGCCGCCGGGCACACCCATTACATGCAATGCGTGCGTGTGGAATCGGAAGGCGAGATAGCGTACTTTCCCTCGGATATCGTACCCACGACGTCCCATCTTGCCTACCCTTGGATGACGAGCTTTGATCTCTATCCCCTGGAGACGCTTGCCAATAAGAAACGCCTCCTGCCCGAATTGCTTGAGGCCAAGGCGCTCGTGGTCTTCCCGCATGACCCTTGCGTTCCTTGGGCGCGGCTGGTAGAAATTGATGGCAAGATTTCCGCCAAGGAAGCCGTCTAGTCTTGCGAATCTCACCCCGCCAAGGCGGAGGAGGAAGTTTGGCCAAAGCACAGATTGGGGTCATCGGTGGCAGCGGTCTTTACAACATGCCGGGTTTGGAGAAGGCTTGCCAAGTGCGAATCACCACGCCCTTTGGGAAACCGTCGGACGCTTACATTGTCGGGACGCTCGAGGGGCGGCAGGTTGCGTTTCTTGCCCGCCATGGGCGCGGCCATGTGATCACTCCCTCGGAAATCAATTTCCGCGCCAACATCTACGGGTTCAAAAAACTCGGTGTGGAGCGAATCCTTTCGGTGAGCGCCGTGGGCTCTTTGCGCGAGGATCTCCATCCGACGGAGATGGCGCTGCCCACACAGTTCGTTGACCGCACGCGCCAGCGCATCTCCACTTTTTTCGGGGGCGGACTGGTGGCGCATATCGGGTTCGATACTCCGGTTTGTCCCACGGTTGTCGACGTGCTCGCGGAAGCATGTGCCGGCTCGGGCGTGGTGTTTCACAAGGGTGGGACGTACCTTTGCATGGAAGGCCCGGCGTTTTCCACCAAGGCCGAATCGAACCTTTACCGGTCGTGGGGCATGGACATCATCGGAATGACCAGCTTGCAGGAAGCCAAGTTGGCGCGTGAAGCGGAAATCTGCTATGCCGTGCTCGCCATGGTCACCGACTACGATTGCTGGCACCCCGATCACGACGCCGTAACGGTTTCGCAGGTTCTTGACTATCTTTCGCGCAATGTGGAGAATTCTCAGAGGATTGTGCGGCGCGCAGTGCGTTCTCTCCCTGAGGCGCGGAATTGCGTATGTGTTTCGGCGCTGGCCCACGCGATCCTCACCGATCGCAAAAAGATTCCCGCCGCAGCCAAGAAAAAGCTGGCCCTGCTGGTGTGCAAGTATCTGAAGTAAAAATATGTTGGTCATCCCCCTTTTGAGAGGTTAACGGTATCCCTATGTCGCTACTGGCGGTCGGTTCGATTGCCTTTGATTCTATTCGCACGCCTTACGGCGAGGCCGAGGAAATTCTTGGAGGGTCAGCGACGTTTTTTGCCGTCACGGCAAGCTGGTTCACTTCGGTTTGTGTCGTGGCGGTGGTGGGGGAGGACTTTGGAGAACAGCACTTCAGGGTTTTTCGCGAACGATCCATCGACACCGTGGGAGTGGAACGAGTTGCCGGCCGGACCTTCCGCTGGAAGGGTGAATATACGGGCGACATGAATCAGGCGCATACGCTGGAAACCCAGCTCAATGTGTTTGAAAGCTTTGTGCCCAAGATTCCCGCGGCATATCTCGACGCCCAATTTCTTTTTCTCGGCAATATCGGTCCGGCATTGCAGCTCAACGTCCGCCGCGCGCTTCCTAACCTCCGCGCCAGCGCCCTTGACACCATGAATTACTGGATTCAAGGCATGCCCGAGGATCTGGCAAAAGTCCTGGCGACGGTAGAGATTCTGCTCATCAATGAAGGCGAAGCCCGCATGCTTTCCCAGCGGCACAATTTGAAGAAAGCGGCGGAGGGTATTAAGAAGCTCGGGCCGCGCGTGGTGGTGATCAAGCGCGGGGAGCACGGCGCCACGCTTTTCGGGCCGGAATCCATTTTCACGGTACCCGCTTACCTGCTCGAGGAAGTTCACGATCCCACCGGCGCGGGCGACACCTTTGCCGGCGGGTTCATGGGCCATCTGGCGCGCACCGGTGACCTGTCGGATGCCAACCTGCGCCGCGCCGCTGTCTATGGGTCGGTCATGGGAAGTTTTGCGGTGGAAGAATTTGGTCTGGGCCGCCTTCTGCGCTTGACGCCTGGAGAAATTGAATCGCGTTACCGCGAAATCAAACACTTGACACATTTTGATGCATGATTCCGCCGTCGAATCCCACGCATCTGATCTCGAGTCCTGGCGTATTCCCGCCGCGGCGCACGGCGCAGTCGCCATTCTGATTCTGGGAGTAACCTGCGCCAGCCTCCACTTTTTCTACACGCGAGGCCTCTCCAACCTTTACGGCGACGGGCTGGCGCATATGGAGGGCGCCCGTCGCGTCTTTGATTCCCTCACCCCTGGCTACGAGGAAATTGGCAGCGTCTGGTTGCCTCTTTATCACTTGATTTGCGCCCCGCTGGCCGCCAACGATTTTCTTTGGCGCACGGGCCTGGCCGGGGGATTGGTTTCCTCTGCGGCGTTCGCGTTGACCTGTTATCTTCTCTTCCGGCTGGGGGCGGAGATCAACCGAAACCTGGCGGCGGGGCTGGTGGCTCTGGCCGGCGCCTTGCTGTGCCCAAGCTTCCTTTACCTGGCGAGCACGCCGCTGACGGAGCCGCTTGCCCTCATGTGGTCGGTGCTGGTTGCCTATGCGCTTTTTCGCTATGCGCAATCGGGTTCTTGGAAATCGCTGGCGGGCGCAGCCGTTGCCGCGCTCATGGGAACACTCACGCGCTATGAGGGGTGGAACGTTCTGCCTTTTGCCACCCTGCTGGTGTTCCTGATCTACCCCTGCCCGTGGAGGCAGCGCTTTATTCGCGCGTCGTTTTTCGCCGGGGTCGCCGGCGCCGGGCCTCTGTGGTGGCTTATTCACAATGCCCATCGCTACAAGAACCCCTTGGAATTCTACAATGGCGCCGGCTCGGCGAAAGATATCTACGCCCACCAGTTGGCAACGACGGCCTTTCCTTATCCCACCGATGGGAGCTTGCTCCTCTCTACGCGCTATTACCTGGAGGACCTTAAGCTCGTGATCGGCGTCTGGGCGCTGGAGCTAGCGATTCTGGGTTTGGTGGCATGGTGCGCAAGTCTGCGCGAATCGCGGCGTGGAGCCGTTGCGGTGCTGCTCATTGTTCCGCTGCCGTTCTATATTGAGGCGATGGCGTACGCGGCGATCCCGCTCTATGTGCCCACGCTCTTCCCGCATACGTATTACAACCTGAGGTACGGCGTGGAAATGATTGCGGCTGTCGCTCTGTTTCCGTCGTTTGTGTTGTCTTCGCGCCTGGGCAAGAAGCTCCGCCTGACCCTGCTGATTATTTTCCTGGCTTTGTTGGGGCGGCAGTTTGCTGCCCTGACGGCGGGGGGCGCTAGGGAACTGCCCGTGGTGAAGGAAAGCATCCTGAATACCCCTTGCCGTGCCAAGCGGCAGCGAGCTATCATCGATTTCCTGTGCGCGCACTATGACGGGAAACGCGTCCTGGTGGCATCAGGGAAGTGGCCCTGCGTGATGCCGGAAGCCGGTATATATTTTCACAATACCCTCAGCAATTTGAATCGCAAATACTGGGCCAAAATGCAGACGGAGCCGGAAAAGTGGGTGGAGTGGATTATCCGGGGTGATGGCGACTCCGTGGATAGCCTCATGCAGGCTTACCCCCGGGCTTTTACGAATTTCGAAATTGTCGATCAGGGAGAATTTCAGGGCGAAGGCAGCTTTAAAATTTATCGGCTACGGAAAATGTGACAGCAGTTGAACTGCATTTATCATCACGGGTAATTCTGCCGCGACGGAGCTGTTTCGGGCCATTTCCAACATGACCAAAGTTATTCCTTTCGTTAAATACCACGGATTGGGGAATGATTGGCTTGTCGTCCTGGCGAGCGACCTTCCCTCCGGTCTTGCCCCATTCGCGCGCAAAATTCTCGATCGCCACACCGGGGCGGGCGCGGATGGCCTGATCGTGGTCATGAAACCCGCGGTGCGAGGCCACGACGCGCGAATCCGTTTCATCAACGCGGATGGCAGCGAAGCGGAGATATCGGGAAACGGCATTCGCTGTGCCGGGGCGTTTCTCCTTGAACGCAAACCGCAGAAACGCACGCTGGAGATTGAAACGTTCGCGGGGCTAAAGACGCTCGAAAAAGGGAAGTCGAGCGAAGGGAGCTGGATGTTCCGCGTGCGAATGGGCCCCCCGATTCTCACCGCGGCAGAAATTCCGTTCCAGCCGGCGGAGACCCCATCTCCCCTCCTTAGGGTCCCACTCAAAACCTATCGGGGCGACTTGCTCGTCACTGTCACTTCCATGGGAAATCCTCATTGCAGCGTGTTTGTGGCGGATTTTGCAACGGTCGATTGGCTGCGGCTGGGCCGGGAAATCGAGCAAAATGATCATTTCCCCAACCGTACCAATGTGGAGTTCGTCCGCCTGGTCTCCAAGGACGAAATTGAAGTGAGATTTTGGGAGCGGGGAGTCGGTCACACGATGTCGTCGGGGACGGGTTCCTGCGCCGCGACGGTGGCCGCAATCTTGAATGGCCTGACCGCCCGCCAGCTCCGTGTTCGGACGCAGGCCGGCACACTGGAAGTCGCGTGGCCACAGGGTGGTGAGGTGTCACTGACGGGTCCGGCGGAAAGAGTCATGAGCGGGACGTATTATTACGGACGAATGTAGAGGTAGAGCCGGTGGGAGATCCCGTTCTTGGAAGTCACGTCGACGATCTTTTCCGCATCCCACCCCGGAATGTGAAAATCATGACAAACAACTCGTGCTCCGGAATGGAGTTGCCTTTCCAGCTTGGGCCGCAGTTTCTCGTTAAACGAGGATAACAGGTAGAGCGTCACCACCGTAGCCCGATTTACGCTCACATCAAACATGTCTTCGCACACAATGTGCGCCCGGTCTTCCAGGCCCAACTCCTTGATGCGGTCGCTCGACTTACGATAGAGGTCAGGATTGATTTCCACGCCCACGGCGTGAGCGCCAAGTTTCTGGGCGGCGGTAATTACAATGCGCCCGTCTCCCGATCCCAAATCATAGACCACATCGTCGGATGTGACCTTGGCCAACTCCAGCATCTTGTCAACGATGTCCTGGGGTGTCGGCACGTAGGGGACCTGCTTAATGAAGGTAGCGCCGGCAAGGCCTTGTCCTGCTGGCGTTGCCGCCTGGGTCGTTTCCATAGGCGCAGGCCCGATGGAAAGCAGCAGCGCCGCCAAAACTAGCCATCCTGCTGGATAGCCTGGAGGAATGAGGCCCTGAATAAATTTCCGCATGAATTGATTCTAGCGGGGTCTTGCCAGGTTGTCGAGAAGGGAAAAGATGGAAAATAGACCCAGGTCACAATCCGGCTTTTCGTTTTCGGTAACCAGAAACTGCCCTTTACGCAGCATCTCCACCAAGCCTTTTTCGAGCGTCCCGTCCGTCCCTCTTCCAGCCCGGATGGCATTAGGCGGCGTGCCGAAGGTCCTGCCGAGCCTCGGTGCACCTGCCTTTGGCACGATTGGAGGCAAGCGTCCGGAGTATCCTCTCAAACGCCGTGGCCTGCTCCCTGGTCCCTTGCGGGGCCCGCTCGAATTCAACGATGGCGGCTCGGAGCAGGTTGACGCCGGAGCGGTCGGCTTTTTCTCTGGTCAGGTTGGTTCGCTTACCCATGGTTCCTTCCCCCTGGGAAGCTGCACTTCCGTGAGCTCCTTTTCGGCCTTTGCGATATTGTTGGAGGTCCTTCAACGCAAATGTTTCGTGGCCCTTACGGGGGGACATGGAGCAGATCCTCTCGCAAGCACGGGAACGTCCAGCACACCTTCGGGAACTGTGGATGGTGGGCAGCGCAAGACGGATTTGGACGCAGGCAATCATTACGCCCTCCGTCTCGGCCTTGCTATCGACCAAGGCTGATTGCCGATACAATCGCGCCGACAAGGTGAAAAGTCAAGCCCATCTTGGCTTGAGGCTGGATGGGTTGTTACCTCCCGCACCCTCAACCTGGAAACCCCCTTGCACTTACCGCGTTTCCACCCTAGGCTGTGACGGACACTAATCGTGTGCGGCCCAGCGCCGGACTACGGCGAGTGCAATCGCGACCAATGAGATTGGAGACCGCCAGGGTGGCTCAACCTTCTTTACGCCGAGAATTGGAATTCACCCACGCCACAGCCATCGTGGTGGCCAACATGATCGGCACCGGCATTTTCACCACCACGGGATTCCTGGCGGGTGATTTGGGACGGCCCTCGCTGGTTCTGGGTGTGTGGGTGGTGGGCGCCATCGTGGCCGTTGCCGGTTGCCTCTGTTACGCCGAAATGGGCGTCAACCTTCCGGAGTCAGGGGGTGAGTACATCTTCCTGCGCGAGGCCTGGGGCCCCGTCTGGGGGTTCCTCAGCGGATGGATTTCCTTTTTCGCGGGATTCTCCGCGCCGATCGCCGCGGCGGCGCTGGCGTTTTCCGAGTATTTCTCCCATTTTTTCCCCTCCTTCGCGGTGGCAGGGCCCGCAGCAAATTCCGGAGGCACGCTGGGATGGTTACACACCGGCCACGGGCAATGGTTGGCGGTGGGAATTGTGCTGGTCTTCTCGGTGATCAATGTGGCGGGGCTTCGGCTGGCGGCCAGAGTCCAAAGCCTTCTCACCGGGCTCAAGCTCGGCGTGCTGCTACTATTCCTGGGCTTCGCGTTTGCGATTGGCCACGGGAGCGTGGGTCATTTCTCGCAAGCAGCGGTTCGAACCTCAACACATAGCTTGCCTGCACAGTTTGCGGTTTCGCTCATCTTCGTGATGTTCGCGTACAGCGGCTGGAATGCGGCCACCTACGTTTCCGGTGAAATGAAAACGCCGGAGCGGACGATCCCAGCCTCGCTGGTGGTGGGAACTCTGACCGTCGCAGCTTTTTACGTGATGTTAAACGTGGCGTTCATTTATGCGCTGCCGCTCGAGTCGATGAAGGGTGTCGTCGCCATCGGTGAGGCTTGCGCTGGCGCGCTCTTCGGGCTGCGGGGAGGGAACCTTTTCAGCGCCATCATGTCGGTGGGATTGCTCTCGACCGTAAGCGCCATGGTCATTGCCGGGCCGCGTGTTTACTTCGCCATGGCAGTTGACCGCTGCTTTTTCCCGACAGCGGCGCGAATTCACCCCAAATGGGGAACGCCGATGTACGCCATCATTTTTCAATCGTTGGCAGCGGTCCTGATGATTATGACCGGGACGTTTGAAAGCTTGGTTTATTACATCGGTTTCGCCCTGATCTTCTTTGCCGCTCTGGCAGTGGCAGGGTCAATTCGCCTTCGCCGGCGGGAGGGATGGAAGAAACTCGCGGTGGTGAGCCGGGGCTACCCGTTGGCGCCCGCCCTCTTTATCGTGGCGAGCACCTGGATGCTTGGTTACACGGCCGCGCTGCGCCCTAAGGAATCAGCCCTCGGGCTGCTTACGATTCTGCTGGGCGCCGCGTTGTATTTCTGGAAATTCCGGAAGGGCTCCCAGGCAGCCTGAGGGAGTTCTGGTGCTATCGCGTCGAGTGGCGCACACGTCACTATGGCAAGATGCATTTCGACGAGGAGAGCATTCAGACCCGCATGTAGAGGCCAACTCTGCTCAAAGCGGGGACACCGACCGAGGTCCTTTTAGCATGCGCGGAAAATGCCGCCGGTGGCCCTGCCCTATGCAAGGGCCCCGCCCTGCGTTAGGTGAACGATAGTTTAATAAATCACTTGACAACCGCCATTCAAGCCATTTAGAATCGAGGCTATGTTGCTTGGGGAGATTGGTGGGACGCGAAGGTATGCCCTGCCGCTGGACGCGCCCGAGCACCGCACGCAGGCGGTCCGCTTGACGTTGCGGAAGAAACCGCCGTCGACCCAAGACAGTGTTGGCGACCGTGCGTCGAAGGGAGTGCTCCCATGGCCCGCCCCACCCGAGGCGATGAGGAATTCGCTCCCGGTATTTGGCCGAAATCAACGCGGGTGCAAGGCTCGTTTCGAGGGCTGAAGAACGAGGGTAATGGATAAAACATTGCGCGGTTTGAAACGATGTTTCAGAAAACAAAGGGGTAATCGATTTTTAACGACGGCCTCGAAAAAATTGTATCTCGATGAAATAAAAGCTCTTAATCTGCGATCTAGATTTCAGGGCGCAAAAAACACTATATATTTCGGGGGTAGTCGCGCCAAGTTATTGAAAACAAATATAGACAAATTGTCAGTTTTCGGGGCTTGAAACGATGTTGATGAAAACAGGCGAGTTATCGCCATTCTGAAACGATGTTATAGAAAATAAAGGAGTAATCACGCGGACGGAAAATCAAGGGTAACGCTGAATTCGCGAGCCTGTCCACCGCACCTCAAGTTGCAAGGGCGAGAGAATCGCGATCTCCCCGATCGCCCCTCCGCACGGTCATCTAAAGTTTGTGGAATCGTCTCAAAGCCGCAGGGTGTTATAGTTGTGAGCGCGCCACTGAGGCTTGAAGTCGATTGTCAGGCCGCACGAAACGGGCCGCTCGCTTTGTGCTTATTGCCAGTGACGCCAAATTACTAGCTTGCGTCACGACTATTCAGCTGTTCTCATCGCCGGAAGCCTGAACCAGGGGCCGACCCATTCCTCCAGCCGAGTGCATCTGCGGCAGCATCGGGTTTCTTTTTTCGGCCTGATTATTTTCGCATCGCTCTCATCAATTCCCAGCGCCGCCAAAGGCGCCCAGCCGATTCATTACCAGGTGGATTTAAGCGCGCCGGAAACGCACTTGGTGCGAGTCGCGGTAAAGATTCCCGACGCGAGCGCGGGCACAGAGATTCAGCTTCCCGCCTGGAACGGCCTTTACCAAATCCGCGATTTCGTGAAAAACCTGGAAGACCTGAAAGGCGATTGTGACGGCCAGCCCGCTGCTTTGGACCGTGAGGATCTCAACACCTGGCGCGGACCAAACCGGTCGTGCCGAGACCTCACCTTCCACTACTCGGTTTATGCCGCGACTGACGGCCCTTTCGACAGCATATTGGATGGCGGCCGTTCCTTCCTGAACCTCGCCATGGTGCTGTTCTACCTGCCCCATGAGCGCCAGCGGCCGGTGCAAGTCAAGTTCCAGCTTCCCGCCGGTTGGAAATTGGCGACCTTCCTGGAAGGCGAAGGCGGTGAGTTTCAGGCGGCAAATTACGACGCTTTGGTGGACAGTCCCGTTGAAGCGGGTCATTTCGAGGAAATCTCTTACCCGCAGGATTTGACGGGCGTGCCCGCGGCCGAAATGAAACACGCGACTATCCGCTTGATCATCAACGCCGACCACGCCGACTATTCGGCCGGCCGGCTTCTGAGCTCCATCCAGAAAATCACTGCCGAAGAGATCAACCTGATGCAGGACTTACCCTTCAGCCGATACACCTTTATCCTGCATTTCCCGCGTGAAGGAGGGTCGACGGGCGGCATGGAACATCGCGATGGAGCGGCCATTGTCATCGCGGCTTCCTCGATTCGTGAGAACGAGGGGTATCTGGAAAGTGTCGTGGCCCACGAGTTCTTCCACGCGTGGAATGTCAAACGGATCCGGCCCCAGGCCCTTGAACCCGTGGACTACATCAACGGCAATGACACGGGGGATTTGTGGCTGTGCGAGGGCGTCACCAACACGTACGCGCAGTTGGCTCTGCTGCGCGCCGGCCTGATCGATCGCGACACGTTTTATGCGCGCGTCGCCGGCGCCATCCAGGTGTTGCAAGACCGCATCGCACGCCGCTTCCAGAGTGTCGAGATGGCAGGGCGGGAAGCGTGGCTGGAGAAATATTCCGACTATAATCGTCCCGACCGCAGCATTTCGTATTACAACAAAGGGGAGTTGCTCGGCTATTTGCTGGATCTGGGCATCCGCCACGCCAGCCAAAACCAGGCGGGGCTGGATGACGTGATGCGCCGCCTCAATCAGGATTTTGCCCGCCGGGGCCGCTTTTACACCCTCGCGGACCTCAGTTCGATAATCGCTCAACTGGCGCCCACGTTTGATACGGGACGATTCTTGACAGACTACGTGCGAGGAACGCAGGAACTCGATTACTCCACCTACCTGGGATACGCCGGATTGCGCCTCGCGAGCAATATGGAGGAATTACCCGCGCCGGGCTTCTCTGCATCGCGGAATGCCAGTGGGCTGCTGCAAGTAGATTCTGTCGAAACGGGAAGCGATGCGCGACGCGCCGGATTGCAGCCGGGAGACATCCTCAAGATGGCGGATGGGGAGCCGCTGCCCGCAGGCCCCAATCCCACTTTGCCAATTTGGCGGCCTGGCCAATCGGTGGAGTTACAGATCGCGCGGGAGGGCGAAACGCATGCCCTCAAAATCCGAATTGGCGTGAACCATCAGATCTCATTTCAAATTGCAGAAGACCCTCAGGCCACTCCCGATCAATTGCGGGTGCGCGAAGGTTGGCTGAGAGGTGTAACCAAATCATCCCCGGGGAATCGATGATCCGTGCAATCTTTGTCAGCTTCGTCACATTTGCCTATATCCTGGTCGTCGGCTTGCCTTTTTTGATTCATGCTTGGTTAACGAAGAACACCGACAAGCTTTATCAGGTGGGCATAACGGGAGCCCGCTTGGCGCTGTGGCTCTCCGGTGTTCGCCTGGAGGTCCAGGGACTCGAAAAAATTCCCCACGGCCGCGCCGCCATCTATATGCCTAATCATCAGAGCAACTGCGACCCACCGGCGGTGATTTCCATCCTTCCGCCGGTTCTGGTAATGGCCAAGCAGGAGTTCTTTCGTGTGCCGGTTTTGGGAGCGGCAATGGTTTATCGCGGTTTCATTCCTGTCGATCGCAAGAACCGCGAGAAGGCCATTGCGGCGGTCGAGCGCGCGGTGGCCTCCCTGAAAGCAGGGAACTCCTTTCTGGCGTTTCCGGAAGGCACGCGCAGCCCCGATGGCCGCCTTCAGAAGTTCAAAAAGGGCCTGTTCGTCATGGCCATCAAAGCCGGCGCGCTCATCGTTCCGATTTCGGCTTCGGGCGCTCGAAAGATCATGCCGAAAGGCCAGTTTGTGATTCATCCCGGCCGAGTCCGCATCACCATTCACGATCCCATCTCCGCCGAGAATTACACCCTTGAGCAACGGCAGGAACTGATTTGTCTAACGCGCCAAGCTATTCTGAAGGGCCTCGACCCGGACGAATGGCCGGTGGGAGAAGCGGAGACGGTTGCGGAAAAACCAAGGATGGGAGGTTGAGGACGAACCGCCTTCACATTCCAGTGCTGCCAAATCCGCGCGCGTCGCGTTCTGTGGAGGACACGGAATCGGCCTCGGTGAACTCCCCTTCGGCAGCCACCCAAGCGCGTGCGACCGTGGTGAGAATTGCCGGTCAAGACTTCTCCTTTTCGAGGAGGTCTTTCGTCTTGCGGTAGGCCTCATACATTTCGGGCAGGCGCCGATAGACGGCCGAGGCTTTCAGCCACAATTGGTGGTCGACGGCGGGGGAGCCGGAAATGGTCGTGTGAGGCCGGACATCGTTGGGCACGCCGGTTTGGGGGGTCGCAACCACGTGGTCGCCGATGGACAAGTGCCCGGCCACGCCAACCTGTCCGGTCAGGATAACATTATGTCCAAGCTTGACGCTGCCGGCGATTCCCACCTGGCTACAGAGCAGGGAATTGTCGCCGATATCACACCCATGGGCAACTTGTACCAGGTTGTCAACCTTAACGCCGCGGCGCAGGCGCGTCTCACCCACGGCGGCGCGGTCAATGCAACTGTTGGACTGGACTTCCACGCCGTCTTCGATGATGACGGTGCCGGCTTGCACGATCTTATAAAACGTTCCATCCGGGCGGGGCGCGAAGCCGAAGCCATCGCCGCCAATCACCACTCCGTTCTGAAGGATCACGTCGTTGCCGATGCGGACGTTCTCTCGGACCACGGCGTGCGAGTGAGCGAAGAAACGGTCGCCGATTCTCACACCCGGGTAAATCATTGCGAAGCTCTTGAGCACGCAATCGTCACCTATCTCGGCGCCGGCTTCGATGACCACATAGGGGCCGATGGAAGGATTGCGCCCCAGCTTCGCGTCAGACGCGATGACGGCGGTGGGATGAATCCCCGCGGGTGGCCTCTGGGGTGGATAGAAGATCTCGAGCGCCCGAGCAAACGACATGTAGGGATCGGCGGAACGCAGCACCGGTTTGCCCAGCGTGTTGACGTCCGGGCGAGCGATAATCGCCCCAGCGCGCGTGGTATGCAGCTTCGGTAGGTATTTGGGGTTGGAAAGAAAAGTGATTTCGCCGGCATTGGCTTCGTCCATTCCCGCCACCCCGGCGATTTCCACATCCTCTGGTCCCTCCAGTTGGCATTCCAGTCGTGCTGCAAGCTCGCCGAGTTTCATGATGATCTCCCTGTGATGAGTGGCTCCGTCTCGGAAACCGCGCGTACCGGAGCGGGGTCCACACTCTCCGTTGCGTACCTGGGCAAGCGTACCACAGAAGCCAGGAGTTAGAAGCCAGGAGTCAGGAGTCAGAATTCACCTCAAGCTTGAGTCACGAATCCTGAATTCTGGCTTCTGACTCCTGACTTCTGATTCGAGTACGAAGGTACTGGTACAGTGGTGCCCTTGGTCAATGAACGCAATTCGGGTAGATTCGGTCCAACGGTGCCTTACCTCTGAAGTGGTGGGTAAGGCAAAAGGAGCTGGATGACCCGCGCAGGCAGCAAGCGCAAGGGCATCCGGTTACCTGGGTCAAGCCCGCCCCCGGCTATATTGGGGATGGGCTCAGTGGTAGTGGCAGTCAAAGCGCATACCGGGGTGAACCATTAGGGAACGCCATTCCCGCTACCCCGGTATGCAGCTTCCTCACCCGCGCAAGCAGAAAGTTCGTGACAATACCTCGCCAACACTTGCGAGGCGGCTGGAAACAGGATAAGATGCTGGAGTAGACCCGTCCTGGGGAGTCAATGATAAGCATGAGCCAACGTCGCACAAGCAAGCGCATTCCGATGGAACTTCCGGTTGAAATCCGATGGAAGAGCCGAGCCGGGAGCTTAAGGCAAGCGATGGGGAAAACGGGCAACATCAGCGGGAGCGGATTGTTCATCGAAATTGCTACGCGCCTGCACCGGGCAACCTCCGTGATGATCAAGGTGACGCTTCCCCGCGAGGTAACCCAAGTTCCATTGGAGCTTTTGTGTCAGGGACGAGTGGTAAGATGGAATCAGCAGGGGAAGGTTCAGGGGCTAGGCGCAGTAATCGATGAGTACGAATTGCGTCCCGTGCAACGGACTGGGTCTGGGGGCAAGCATCCCCCCGAAAGCAAAAGCAACTGATTAGCGTTACCAGCTGCCTGGAGATTTCACGCAGCAGACATTCCATGTAGACTTGGTCGTTCGCGACTGAGGGCTCTGGCAGGGGCGCGCCCAGAGCGATTGATGCGGGATCAACGAATGGGAACTGCCCGGCATTCAAAGGGAAAAATACGCGTTCTGGTGGCTGACCGGGAGGGCATTTTCAGACTTGGCCTCAAGAAACTCTTCGCCGTCGAGGATGATCTCCGTGTCGTGGCCGAAGCTGAGAACGCCAGCGAGGTTTTGGCGAGGGCGGAAACCTTTCGGCCTGATTTGGTTTTCATTCAGGAAGAGGTCCTCTCCGAAAGCGGCAGCAACCTGATCTCCGCAGTGCTCAAGGTGGCTCCTCAATGTAAGGTCGTCGCCACGGCTTCCTCCTCATCCGACGAATCATCGATGGGCCATGTTCGCAGTGGCGCCGCCGGGGTAATTCTCAAGACGGTTGATCCCCAACTTTTCGTCAAATGCGCCCGCCGCGTTACCGCCGGGGAGACGTGGATTCCCAAGCGGCACGTTTCCACCATGGCGAAACTTCTCGAGGCGCGCCCTGACAGCCCGCCTCGTCCTGTCGATACCCTAACCCGCCGGGAGAAGACCATCATCAGCTACTTGATGCAGGGCTGGCATAACAAGGAAATCAGCGCGCACCTCTCTATCTCCGAGCAGACCGTAAAGAACCATCTCCGCACTATCTACGATAAGGTCGGGGTTTCCGACCGGTTGGAACTCGTCCTTTACGCCATCCATCAGCGGCTGGAATTGCCCGCCGTGCAAGCCACAGTCCCACCAGGCTGAGACTCTGCCGGGAATGCCCCTGTTGCCCCCTGCCGAGACCCCGGAAAGTATCCGCCACATTCCTCTTGCCGGTGCTCAGCTCCGGACGGTTATTTCTTTTCCGCGGGATTTATTGCTGCAAAAAGACCAAACTGTTGCTCGCCCGTGGCGGCGGCCCGCGCTTGCGCGGCGCGCTGCGACATCCGCCTGACCACTCCATCCGATATCACGCCTAAGACTTCCATTTCGGTGAGCGCGGTGCGGGGGATGAAGATCCGAAGGTTGTTTGAGTAGACGTCCAGCGGAGTCACCAGGTATCCCAGCGGATCAATTTCCAGGAGATTGTTGGGAAGCAAAGCCTCCAGAACTTCGGTGTCCTTGAAAGTCATCCGCACCCAGAGGCCGGCCAGCCGCGGGCGACTGCGAAAGACTTTCCGCTCTGCGCGGTCCGGGTTGCCCTCAAAGTCCCGGACGAAGAAAACGCCTTTAATCTCGGACATGGGGATGTGGACCAGCCGCCCTTCGCGGTCCAACACCTCCATCTCGCTCGCAAGGTAGCCGTTGGGGTTGACAAAACCCTTGATGAGCCCTTTATCGAGCTTCCGAATGACTACGCGCTTTCGGGTTGAGGAGGGGCCGTTTTTCACGGGTGATAATTCTTCATCCCAACGCAATCTTTTGTTAAATGCTACTTGGCCATAGAAAATAGCTTGTGCTAGTATAGGGCGCGGGTCGGGCCTGTCAAGTATTTCAACCACGGAATGGGGCGCCCCTTTTGGAAAAAGCTCCTAATCGCCTGATAAAGCAATGCTTAAATATAATGGGGAGAAAGACTCTTCACGCCCCCTGCCCGACTGGCGAAGACTGCTTCTTATCATCCAACCGCTCAAACGTGGTGCTGAATTGACGATTCATTCTAGGCTGGTCAGCATGCCGAGTCGCAATCACCTCCATCGAGCGCATGCAAGGAAAGGCTTCGCCGGCGTGTCCCCTTCTGCCGCCGAACCCTCACCGAACATGCCTAATCCTCTCCCTGTCACGTCGCATGCCCCCCTCATCTTGGAGGTGCAGTTGTTCTTGGAATTCGCTCGGGTTGAAAAAGGGTTGGCGATCAATAGCATTGAGGGTTATCGCCGCGACCTCACCGAATTCTCGGCTTTTCTTCATCGCCGCGGAAAATCCCCATCGGCAGTTGACCGCGACGACATTCGCGCCTTTCTCAAGGAGCTTTACGTTCGGGACCTGGGTGCGCGTTCGGTGGCCCGGCATCTAGTTTCCTTGCGCAACTTGTTCCGGTTTCTGGTGAGGGAGGGCCGCCTGGCGGGGGATCCCACGGCGGAAGTTGAAGCCCCCAAGCTTGACCAGTCGCTGCCCAAGTACCTCACCGCAGAAGAGGTTGACCAACTGCTTGCGCAGCCGGATGTCTCCGCCCCCCTGGGGCTTCGCGACAAGGCCATGCTGGAATTGCTCTATGCCACAGGAATGCGAGTTTCGGAACTTGTGCATGTGGGCGCAGCGGATTTCGACATGGGGCTTGGCATCATTCGCTGTTTGGGAAAGGGCAATAAGGAGCGCCTGATTCCGGTGGGCAAATCCGCATTGCGCGCGGTGGAGGCGTATCTTCTTGCCGGGCGCGCCGTCCTGGCGGGCAAACGCGACTCCCCCTGGCTTTTCCTGAACCGCCGGGGTGGGAGGCTTTCCCGCGTGGGCTTTTGGAAAATCCTGGCGGCCTATGGGCGGCGCGCGGGACTGGCGACCGGGCTCACTCCGCATTTGGTCCGGCATTCCTTTGCCACGCACTTGTTGGAACGGGGCGCTGATTTGCGATCGATTCAACTGATGTTGGGCCACAGTGATATCTCCACGACCCAGATTTACACGCACGTGCTGAAGGAACGGTTGAAGCAAGTCTATCAATCCCATCATCCCCGAGCCTGAAGCTAAGGCCCGGGAGAACGTTGAAAGCCGAAGGCCATGAGCGACTACAATTTCCTGATGGAAAGCCGGCTCTCCCCGGAACAGTATGCGGTGCTTGCTCTGATCAGCCGCTTGGCGGCCGAGCAGGGGCTAAACCTCTACCTGGCGGGTGGCGCGGTGCGCGATCTCACTTACGGCCAGCAAGTGGTGCGCGACCTCGACTTTATCGTGGAGGGGCCAACCCAGCGGATCCTGCGCGCCCTCCCCCTCGCCTCTTCCCTGAAATCCCGGGGCGGCGCACGGGGGACGAGCAGTGAATCGCCCGTGACGCTTGAATACCACGAACTTGACGAACACCTTAACGCCGCCGAGCTGCTTTTTACCAATGGCGTCCGTGCCTCGCTGGCCATGTGCCGGGAAGAAATCTACGCGCGTCCCGGGCAGCGGCCGGAGGTTCGCCCCGCCATGGTCTTTGAGGACTTGAAGCGCCGTGATTTCGCCATCAACGCCATGGCCGTCTCGCTCCATCCCAACTCTCGCGGCTTGCTGCTCGACCCTACCAATGGGGCCGGCGATATCGAGCGGCACGAAATTCGCGCCCTACAATCCCGCGGCTTTCTTGATGACCCTTCGCGGATCTATCGTTTGCTGCGTCTAGGAATGCGGCTCGATTTCAAGCCGGATGAGCGCACCCAGCGCTGGTTCGACACGGCTTGCGAAGAGGGCGCCTGGCAGCGCTTGGATCCTGGCCAGCAGGCGCGAGAATTGGCCGCCATTCTGCATGAGGATCAGCCCGGGCGCGTTCTCAAAACGCTCTCTGACCGCAAACTCCTCGGCGGCCTGGATAAGAAACTCGCCTCCGTGCATCTCTCCTACGATCGTTTTGCGCGTATTCATAACGTGCTGCAAAACGCTCCCGGCGCTGATCCCTTCCTGCTGAATTTCCACTGCCTGGTCGAGAAACTGGGAGGAGAGCACAAGGCGCGTTTAGCCAAAAAGATCATTCGCGAAAGTAAGGCCATCAAGTTGGCGCTCGGCCTCGAGCACGCCGCCAAGAAACTCGAGCGGGTGCTGGGGAGCGCCAAAGCCAACCTTCCCAGCCAGGTTTACACCCTCCTTTCATTGCAGCCTCAACCGCTGCTGTTCTACCTGCTTGTCAATACCAAGAACGCCAAAATACAGAACCGAATCAAGAGTTTTCTGTTCAAGTTCCCCCAAATTCACGCCCGCCTGCCACGCGCGGAATTGCAGGCCTTGGGGGTTAAGCCCGGCCCGGAATTCGACCACATCCTCTCCAAGATCTTCGCCGCGCAACTGGACGGAAAAATCAAATCCCACACGCAACTCATGAAGGAAATGCGCGCGCTGGCCGGCATCAAGGAACCGCCGCCGCCCCCGCCCCTCCCCAAGAAGGGGAAGGAAACGCCACCCGAACCCCCGGCAGCGCATCCTCGGAAAAAGGGCAGGGAACCGGCCGCCGCTCCGCCACCGCCACATCCCCACAAGGGCAAGGAAACCGCCGCAGCCGCTCCTGCCGCCGCGCCGCCTGCGCTGCCCGCAACGCCCACCGCGAAGGCCGGCGCAAAAGGTGGTGCTGCACATGCCGTGGTGAAACCGGCTGCGAAAGCCAAGCCCCATAAGGCCGCGAAGCCCGCTCCCAAGCCCGGCAAGAAGCTCAGAGCCGCGAAAACCGCGGCGAAGCCGCCTGCTAAAGCCAAGCCCCATAAGGCCGCAAAGCGTGCTTCCAAGCCCGGCAAGAAGCCAAAGAAGCGGTGAAGGGAAAGTGAGAAATCGGGTCATCTGATCATCGGGTCATCGGTCCATTGAGTGATTTGCGATTTGTGATCGGTGATTTGCCGCCCACAGACTTCATAATTCAGAATTCATAATTCGTCATTTCCCGAGCTATCTCCTTAACGGTAGCGCCCCGATGCATCGGGGTGTGCTGCCGACCTGTCGAGGCATGATTTATCAGCTGCCCGCGACCGAGGCAGACCCGTTCCGCTCCGCGCTTGCCGTCGGCGGACAGGTGAGGTTGCGGGCTGCTGGCCAATTCCAACAAAATGACGGATGTCAAATTATCTATGAAAAGAAATTCAGCAACGTCCAAGCAACTTGGCGGACTCGAAGGCCGCTAATTTCCCCTAACAATTTGAATAATCAGAAGTTACCCTTCGACTCATGCTCTAAACACTTGAAGTCGAGAAATTCACCGTTCGCTGAAATGGAATTTACATTGCTATTCATCAAGTAGCATTATGCCGGGCGTTAGGCAAGGATATCCGTACCCTGAGGGCTTCAGGGTGGACCGTGTCGTGGGGCAGTCCAGGAATTAATCGAGAGTTGAGTTCCATATAAAAGTGGTTTACGCAGAGGAGTGTTGATCACCGAAGCAGAGCGTGTTCGTGTATCCGTTTCCATTCTTGATTTTCAGACGAGGTGACGCATGAGTACTGTTCCCTTTAATGAGTTGCCCCATGGTAGCGGGGGCTTGATTCAGATTTCGTCGAAAGAGGAGCTGATCCGCCAGAAGCTTGAAGACGAAAGACGGCGCCTGGAAAAAGAGGTGGGCCTTGAGCGGCGGGCCGTGCAGCAGTTTCATAAACCCATCGAGCATGCTTTTACCAAATCCCAGCGCGATCAAACCACCATTCTCTTCGGCGGCCTCACCTGGAAACACGAAAAGCTGATCCATGGCGCCCTGGAAGGCCTCGGCTACAAGTGCGAGGCGGTCCCGGTGCCCAACAAGCGGGCTTTCCAGTTGGGCAAAGAGTATGGCAACAATGGCCAATGCAACCCTACGTACTTCACCGTCGGCAACCTCGTGCAGTTTGTGCAGACCCTGGAAGAAAAGGGCTTGACCAAGCAGGAGATCATCGATCGCTATGTCTTCATGACCGCCGGCGCCTGCGGGCCCTGCCGCTTCGGAATGTACGAAGCCGAGTATCGGCTGGCGCTGCGCAACGCGGGCTTTGACGGTTTCCGCGTGCTGCTGTTTCAGCAGTCGGGCGGGCTCAGCCAGGGAGAAGCGGAAGCCGGCTTGGAGATGAACCTGGACTTCTTCCTGAGCATTCTCAACGCCATGAATATCGGCGACGTCATCAACGACGTGGCGTATCAGATTCGTCCTTTCGAAGTGAATCCCGGCGAAACGGATCGCGTCCTGGACGAGTGCATGGACATGCTGCAAGAGGTCATGCGCCGCAAGCGTCCCTGGACGCTGGAAGGGAAGCTCGCTTCGATATTGGCCAAGACGAGCTTTGCCGGCACCGCGGAATACGTGGGCAAATTCCTGAACCAGCTTTACGGCGACGATTACACGGCAGCCCTCCGGGATGTGCGCGACCGCTTTAATGCCATCCCCATTGACCGCACTCGCGTGAAGCCCATTGTGAAGATCACCGGCGAATTCTGGGCGCAAACCACCGAGGGCGACGGCAACTTCAACATGTTCCGCTTCCTCGAGAAGGAAGGCGCCCAGGTATTGGTGGAGCCCATCGGTACCTGGATCATGTACATGATTCACCAAGCCAAGCAGGAGATCCGCGATGAGCGTGGGTTGGATTTGATTCAGAAGGGCGTTTCGAAGTGGAACCTCAAGCAGGTTTTCAGCAGCCACTTGAGCACGCAGCAACGCCTGGCCAAATTAACCGTGGCGGAAGGAATCTTCAAGCGCGAATACCACCGCTTGATCGACGCCCTGGGTGGTATGGCCCATCACTTGACGGACCAGTACGAACTGCAACGCCTCGGCCATCCCTTCTACAATTCGCGGGCGGGCGGCGGGGAAGGCCATTTGGAAGTCGCCAAGAACATTTACTACTCCAATAAAGATCTTGCCCACATGGTGCTTAGCCTGAAGCCCTTCGGCTGCATGCCTTCGACGCAGTCGGATGGCGCGCAGTCCGCGGTGGTTTCAACTTACAAGGATATGATCTTCATCCCGGTTGAGACCTCCGGCGAAGGCGATGTGAATGCCCACAGCCGCGTGCAAATGGCGTTGGGGGAGGCGAAGGTTCGAGCCAAGAACGAAATCAAACGGATTCTCGACGAGGCGGGCACGACCCTCGAGGATGTGCGCGCCTTTGTGCAAGACCATCCCGAAATGCAGCAGGCTACATACAAGTATGGACACCGGAAGGGCGTGGTCGGTGTGGCGGCGAACTTTGTGCTCCACGCCGCAGAGCGCATGAAGGCCGAGAGCCGCGAGATGGTGGCGGTGAATTAGAGCAGTTTCTAGTGGCTAGTGATTAGTGGCTAGCAATTTCACTAGGTTTGCTCGCCTCTAACCACTAGCCACTAGCCACCAACCACTGCCTTTTAGAGGAGGTATCGAACATGCCAGGCAAAGTGAAAGCAGTTGCAGAGGGCGATCACACTATCACGGCTCACTTGTCGGTGCGTGGAGCGTCCAAAGCCATTGAGTTTTACCAGAAGGCTTTTGGCGCGCAAGTTCTGTTCGTTCACAAAATGCCCGACGGCAAAGTCATGCACGCCACGCTGAAAATCGGCGATTCAAAACTCATGCTCGCCGACGAATTCCCCGGCATGGGCACGCCGGCGGCCCAGACCCTGGGTGGCAGCCCGGTGGTGCTCAACATCTACGTCGAAGATGTAGACGCCTTGTGGAACAGCGCGGTCGCTGCCGGGGCCAAGGTGACTATGCCCCTGGCGAACCAATTCTGGGGGGATCGCTACGGCCAGATTGTTGACCCCTTCGGCCACTCTTGGGCGCTGGGTTCCCACGTTGAAGATGTCGCCCCGGAAGAGATGGAGCGTCGCGCCAACGCCATTTTCGGAGAGATGGCGAAGAAAGCACGAGCGTAGAGAAGAAAGGTGTCAGATGCCAGGTGCCAGTAAGAAAGTAGGAAAGTGTTGGGTTACAAGCAGAAGGTACCAGACAAGGCCCTGACCCCTACTCACGACAGGAGCAAACCAGATGCCTGAAGCAGATCCCAAGAACTTGATCGTCGGCTTCGATGTCGGCTCGACCACGGTGAAATCCGTGGTAGTGGACGCCTCGACGGATCAAATCCTTTGGAGCGACTACCAGCGTCATGACACCAAGCAGCCGGAAAAGTGTCTGGAATTCCTGAAGCGGATGGAAGCTGAAGCAGGCATCAAAGCGGGCGAAAGCCGCGTTTTCGTGACAGGCAGCGGGGGCGGGCCGGTAGGCGCTCACATTGGCGCCAAATTCGTTCAGGAAGTGAACGCCGTTTCGCTCGCCGTCGAGAAGCTTTATCCCGAATGCGGCTCGGTGGTGGAACTGGGCGGGCAAGATGCCAAGATCATCATCTTCAAGGAAGACCCTGAGACAGGGCGCAAAAAGAAAATCCCTTCCATGAACGACAAGTGCGCGGGCGGCACGGGCGCGGTCATTGACAAGATCAATGCCAAGGTGCGGATTCCCGCCGAAGAGCTTTGCAACATGGGGTACTTAGGCTTGAAGCTCCACCCCGTAGCAGGGAAGTGCGGCGTGTTCGCGGAAACGGACATCAACGGCTTGCAGAAAAGCGGGGTTCCACCCTCGGAACTCATGGCATCGCTCTTCGAAGCGATCATTCAGCAGAACCTGGCAGTGCTGACGCGCGGCAACACGCTGCGTCCCACGGTACTACTGCTGGGCGGCCCGAATACCTACATCAAAGGTATGCAGGATTGCTGGAAGTTCAACATTCCCAAAGTTTGGGAGGAGCGCAACTTCCCCCTGCCCGAGGGCGTGGACCCCAAAGATCTCATTAAAGTACCCGATAATGCCCAATATTTTGCCGCCCTTGGTTGTGTGCGGTTCGCCATGGATGAAGACGCGAACATCGGTATCTACAAGGGTTACGAGAAACTTGAGTGGTACATCAACTATGGCCGCTTGGAAGAAAAGCAGAAAAAAGGCGGAAGCGGATTATACAAAACTGAAAGTGAACTCAGCGAGTTCAAAGACCGTTACAAGTCGAAAAAGTTTGTTCCCCACACCTTCCAGCCTGGCCAACACGTCGAGGCCTTCATGGGTATCGACGGTGGCTCCACCTCCACCAAAGCCGTATTGGTGAATCACCAAGGCGAGGTGATGGTGAAGTGCTACCAGCTTTCCAAGGGGAATCCGCTGGAAGACACCATGGAAATGTTCGCGAACCTGCGCAAGCAGGTGGAATCGCAGGGCGCTACGTTGGAGTTGCTGGGCGTGGGCTCGACGGGTTACGCCAAAGACATCCTGAAGGACGTGCTCAACGCCGACGTGGCGCTGGTGGAAACGGTGGCGCACACCCAGGCGGCGCTGCACTTCTATCCGCACGCGGACGTTATCTGCGACGTAGGCGGCCAGGACATCAAGCTTATCATCCTGCAAGACGGACGGGTGAAAGACTTCAAACTGAATACCCAGTGTTCCGCCGGCAACGGTTACTTCCTGCAATCCACCTGCGTGGGCTTTGGTCACGACGTGATGAACTATGCTGACCTCGCTTTCAGCGCCAAAGCGATGCCCATGTTTGGGTATGGGTGCGCAGTGTTCATGCAGTCGGACATCGTCGATTTCCAGCGCCAGGGATGGAAGCCCGAGGAAATCATGGCGGGCCTGGCCAACGTGCTGCCGAAGAACATCTGGCTGTATGTTTCGCAGATTCCCAACTTGGCTTCGCTGGGCAACACGTTCATTCTGCAAGGCGGGACACAGCACAACATGGCTGCGGTGAAAGCGCAGGTGGATTTCATCGAGTCGCGCTTCAAAGACAAGGGCGCCAAGCCCAACGTCATCGTGCACGAGCACTGCGGCGAAGCCGGCGCCATCGGTTCCGCCATCGAAGCGCGCCGCTTGTACAATAACGGCCATCGCACCAGCTTTGTTGGCTTCGAGGCCGTCGAAAAGATCACTTACGTGACTCACCGCAATGAGAACACGCGCTGCTATTTCTGCAAGAACAAGTGCATGCGGACCTTCATCGACGTACAGATTGCGAGCTCCGACGAATCCTGGAAGAAGTCGAAGATTCCCATACCCGCCGGCGTGAAGCGCCTGATCGTCGGCAATAGTTGCGAAAAGGGCTTGGTGGAAGACGTGGCAGACATGCGCGAGATCAAGAAGGGTCTGGACGCCGCTAAGAAGGAAAACCCCAACATGGTGGAAGTTGCCGCCAAGGCGGCATTCAAATCCTACGCGCCGAAAGTCGTGGCGGACCCGCTGCCCAAATTCGCGATGACGGCCAAGCAGAAGAAGCGCGTGGAACTCATGAAGAAGCGCGCCAGCCTGCGCATCGGGATTCCGCGCATTCTCAATATGTATACGGTGAACCCCATTTTCAGCGCCTACTTTGAGGCCCTGGGGATTCCCCCCGAGAACTTGATTTACTCCGACTATACCAACGAGCAGCTTTACAAGGAGGGCGCCAAGCGCGGGGCCATCGATCCCTGCTTCCCGTCCAAGGTCGGCATTCCCCACGTCCACAATATGCTGGCCGTGCACCACAAGAAGAAGCCGCTCGACATCATCTTCTGCCCCATGATTGACGACCTGCCCAGCGACATGAAGTTAGCTCAGTCGCATCGCTCCTGCCCCACGGTGGCCAGCACGCCGGAAGCCGTCAAGGCCGCCTTTACCAAGGAAGGGGATATTTTCAAGGAGAATAATCTCCTTTTCCTCGATACCTTCGTGAATCCGGGCAATCCGGCGCTGCTCTCCAAGCAGATGTACGAGCAATTTGTGGATATTTTCGGCCTTTCCTGGGAGGAGAACGCCCGCGCTGTAGAAGCTGGTTTGCAGGCCCAGCATGATTTTGAGAATAAGGTTATGCGCGCCCAGGGCCGCGAGATCCTGAAGAAGCTGGAAGCGGAAGATCGCATTGGCATCGTGATGCTGGGCCGGCCTTACCACAACGACCCCGGCATCAACCACGAAATCATGGAGGAGTTCCAGAAGATCGGTTACCCGGTGCTGACGTTGGCTTCGCTGCCGATCGATGAGGACATCCTCTGGCGGCTCTTCGGCGAAGACGTCCGGGCGGGGATAATCCAAGATCCCATGGACGTGAGCGACGCCTGGAAGAACAGTTATAGCGAGAACACCACGCAGAAGATTTGGGCCGCCAAGTATACGGCCCGCCACCCGAACCTGGTGGCGCTGGAGCTCTCCAGCTTCAAATGCGGCCACGATGCGCCCATCTACACGGCCGTGGAAGAGACCGTGACCAAGTCCGGCACGCCCTACTTTTCCTTCAAGGACATCGACGAGAACAAGCCCACCGGCTCGATTAAAATTCGCGTCGAGACCATCAGCTACTTCCTGAAGCGCTATCGCGAAGACATGGTGCGCAATAAACAGAAGCAGGCGGACGTTGACGCCAAGATGCGCGAATTCGAGGCAAAGCTGCGCGCCGAAATGGCGGGCTTGGTACCAAGCCCGCCACCCGCGCCGTATGAGATCGAGACGCCTGTCGGCATCAATGCGATTCGGAAAGACGAATAGCTAATCCTGAGGAGAATGGTCGCGCGGACCTGTTTTTGTAGGTACGTGTTTCTTTCATACGAGGGCCTCGGACCCACCAAACAGGTGCGCGTTACAGCCGCTTTTCTGCCGTCTCCCACAGACAATTTAGCGTCCCCGGAATCGGGCAAAATGTCATACTACTTTCGCCTTTCGCCTAATTTTGTGTAAGTGGGTTTATTTTCAGTAGGTTCTCAGCTTTAGGAGGAGAAAAAATCGGTTTTTCGAGCCTTTGTTTTCAATAAGTTCTCAGCTTTGGACGAAATGTCCGCAAAGGGACATTCAGTCGTAGGGCCATTGGTATATTTTGTCACCGCGCTCCTTCTAGCCATCTTGCTCCAGCCATAGTGCCGAACTTGCTGGGTGCTGACCTGCCAGCAGATGCGAAGGCCAGAACCTCCCTCGATCCACCATCCATCATAGCCTAAAGACTTGGTCTTGTCAAGAAGAAAATTAAGGGCAGCGAGCAGCGCGGACCTGTTTTGTAAGTCCTCGGTTCGCCCCCTGCCCATGCCCTAGGAGATTGAAACCCCCGTCGGCATCAGCGTCATCCGAAGGGAAGGGGCGGCCGACCGGCCCGCCGTCCTCACCGGCTTCGGTGGGTAACATCGGCAGGCGGGTTGCTACCGGGGCTCGACCTTTCCGACCGCCGTAAGATGTGGGAATGGATGCAAAGAGCCGGCAGCCGTGGTCGTCATTGACACCAACCTGCTCGTCTACACTTCAACAACCAAACGGTTGACGCCCATGCGCACCTCTGGTATTCATGGTTATGTAGGATAACGGGGCAGCCGCTAAACCAGCGCAACTTGGCGTACGCGATCAGGGATCTCCGCATTTTCCCGTATCCCTGACCCCTAATCCCGAGTCCCGAGGCTTCTATGCCATTCGAGTCTGACAAGATCATGTTCGAGATTTACCGGGAGACGACTTACACGGGGAAGTACCGGGTGGTCTACTTCACGGAGTTGCAGGACCACAACAAGGAAACGGAGATCAGCCGGGCCATGGCGGGCGAGCATTTCTACGACGGCTTCATTCGCGCTTACCGGAAGGATCAGGCAAAGGAAATGATCGAGAAGATCCTGACGCGCATGAACGAGGGCGAGAAGCTGACCCCGGAGCAGGTGGAGTCGGAAATCAAAGCGTTTATTCCCATTTGAGCTGACAGCCCACAGCGAACAGCTTACAGTTACTTCGGTCATTCACACTATGTTGTCCGCGAGTACAGATGCCGCCCAAAAAGCCGACCCACTCAGCCGAACGGTTGCACTTACTGTTAGCTGTAAGCTGTCGGCTGTAAGCTGTTTGCACTGAACTGTCGGCTGCGAGCTGTTAGCTATGTCTGACCACTTCTGGCGCAAGCAAGTCATCCAGCCCGCCCTCAACAGCGACGTGGAAGAGGCCGTCGCCGACCAACAAGCCATCCTGGCGAAAGACCCGAACAATGCCCGCGCCTATTTTGCCCTGGGGACGCTCAGCCATTTCCAGGGCGAAATAGAGCAAGCCATGCAGTTTTTCCAGAAATCCATCGAACTTGATCCTGCCGACGCTGCACCCCACCTGAGCCTGGGCCGCCTCTATGCCGTTCGCCGCGATTACAAACTCGCATGGAAGCACGCCCGCGCCGCAGAAGCCCTGGGCGCGAACGATTTGGTGGAGATGCTGGAGAGGTATCCCAACCTTCGGTAAAAGGTGTCAGGTGCCAGGTGCCAGCTAATCCCCAACTCCTGATACCGCGTGCCCACTCTGCGATATCCAAGCCTTGGATAAAATCCAAAGGAGGTGCCCGGTGTAAGCAAAACCCTGACACCTGGCACCTGACACCTGCTTTTGCTCTCAGCTTCCGCCCTGCGGCAAGATCTGGTCAAGCAATTCCGGTGGGCCGGACACATCCAATTCCAGCCGAGCACCGTCGCGGTGGGTCTCAATACTCTGAAGGATGGGAGGAAGGGCCGCACCGCCTGCCGGGGGGGGCTTCTGTGCGGCTTGCTGCAAAAGGCCGATGAGGGTGGCAAAACCCGCAGCGCTTTCCGGGGTGGTGCACAACATAAATAGCTGCGTGGAAAAGCCGGTGTCCCACTGGACGCGATAGAGGAGGGCGCGCACGGAGCGCCCCAGTGAGCTCAAATCCACATTTTTCGGACTGCCGGGGGCCAGCCACCCCCCGGCCAGATTGGCGGTCGACTTGCCATTCATGATGCCCCACTGGGGGGCGGCGCCGTCGAGTTCGCCTTGCCATTCCACGAAGTCGGAGTTCACGCTGAGCGCATTCACCGAACCCCGCCGCGCGTCGAGCATGGCTTTTACGTCGCCCAGCCGCCCGAAGGCCGCCAGGGAGTTATCGAAGAAAGTGAAAAAGAGGTCGTTCGGGTCGCTGCCGGAGCCAAACGCGTAAAGGCTGGCCCCATCATACTCGCGGACCGGCAGACCGGTGTGGTCAAAGTACTGCTGGATGAGGGCAGGCTGGAAGCGCCCCGCCGCCAATCCCAGGAAACCCGCGGGGCCCACCGTTTCGCCCCGCCACCCCAGCATCACCTCGTCGATGTCCTTCTCCGGCTCAATCCCCATCGGCCGCAGGAACTCCTCGAAGGCGTGCAACTGGCGGTTCAGAATTCGCTGGCGGATTTGCGGGTAAACGGAAAGTGAACGCAGCTCGGCGAGATTCGTAAAGGCCACCTGAAGGGTATCGGCGGGAAATGTATAGAGGGCTTCCCCGGGCAATTGATCCGCCGCGAGCGGGGTGGGGAAGAGAAGCGCACCCAGCCCACCCAACAGCCAAGCTACGAGCACTAGGACTCGAATTGTGCGCGCCCTGGGCACCGTCAGAGTTCTGTCCCTCCGCCGCGTGGCGTTGCGGCAACGACTTAACCGTGCCGCCCGCGGCGCGGTGGCGCGCCATCTTGAATTTCCCTGGCGCACCTGTACCAAATCCATCCTACAAGTTATTCTACAACTAATCCCATTGCATTAGATGCCCGGAAACTTGCAGGGGATCACCCATCGCCAGCTTTGGCAGAGCCTCCACGTCCGCAGGCCATCTGCCTAATATCATTAACACTTGCGGGGCGGAAAGGTAGCGTTGAGAAGGCGCGGGGCTTGTGCTCACAACCCTTTGCTCATATATTACCTGTGGAGCGGAAGTTGATGCGCCCAAGTGAAGTGGGTTCTTCACTGGAGATGCCTTCCGGGGAGGGCTGGTTATGGACCGCAGAGCTTTTCTGAAAACCGCGGCAGGTGTCGGTGTTGCTTCCAATGTATGGCCTAGCCTTCGCCCGCTTGGACATGAGGGGACCGCTCCCGCTTATTTCGGGCTTCATCCCTTCATTGAGGCGCACCCGGAGGCGGTCTTCATCCGCCAGACCCATGTGTCCGCGAGAAATGATTCGGCGGCCAAGCGCCGAGAGGCGTTCGAATTAGCTCGGCGAATTTTTACACGGCGTGATTCACCCGGCCTGGGTCCCTTCGATAAATTTGCCATCAAGCCCAACATCACCGCGACGCTGGGCAAAGGACTTAATTTCGCGATCATCACCGATCCCCACGTTGTCGAAGGCCTCATCGATGGACTGCGGCAGGCGGGCGTCAGCGCCGGGAACATCTATGCTCGCGACGCTCTGTATGTGGACCAACCCGGCACTGGTTATCAGGAAATGTCCCAGCGCTCGGGCGTCCACTACAGCGACAATGACGGCCGCTCGCCTATGACCAGGGAATGCCCGCAGGGCGTGGTGTTCCGCCGCACGAAATACCTCGGCCCGTTCAACTATCCGGATACTCACCTGATTAATGTCGCGAAACTGAAGAGCCATGCGATGGGCCTAACGCTCTGCGTCAAGAACCTGCAAGGCACCAACATCCATCCTTACATTGAGTTTTGTGGCGGTCTTCAGAAAGCGATTGCGCAGGATTTCCAACCCGACGCCCAAAGTCACGTGGACGACCTTCAGGACAAGCACCAGCAGGCGGGGATCCCGCGCTGGGATACGGCAAAGGCTGGTTGGATGGAAATGTGGGTCCAGCGCACCATCGATTCCTACTCGCTCGTGCGCTCGTCCGTCCTGCTGAATATCATCGAGGGCATCTATGCCCAGAACGGTGACGGGTTCACCACCGGCCCGGGACCGGGCGGGGTGCCGGAAATCTTCCTGACCAATGTCCTGATTTTCGGCAAGGATGCTTTCCGCGTCGATATCGTCGGCCATTGGTTGGGAGGGCATGAGCCCGGCAATTTCGGCCTCTTTCACATCGGCAAAGAACGCGGCGTCTCCACGGCGCTCAATCCTCGCAACATTCCGGTTTATCGCTGGGAAGACGCGGGGCCCCAGCTCATTGCACTCGATCAGGTGGCGCGCACGCCGCTTCCCAGCCCTTACCTGGGGAGAGAGAGCGAACCGCGCTTTCACCTGTGTAACGAATCGTATGCCTACCCCTCAGAACCGCAAGCCGCCTGCCTTCGAGGAGGCGACTCGCCAAGCCTGCGAGTGTTGGGCCAAAGCCAGCCTGGAAACCGGGCCTCAGCCCTGACGGTGGAATTCAACCTGCCGCGTGACACGCACGCGCGGTTGGAGATGTACAATGCGTTGGGTGAACGCGTGGGCGTGCTGGCCGAGGGATTAATTCGCCGTGGCGTGCAAGCCGTGGATTGGATTACCCAGCGACGGCCTTCGGGCCTGTACACTTGCCGCCTGTGGGCAGAGGGCGTTTCAACTACAACGCCGATTCAACTGTAACTCTTGGCCCCGCCGTTTCGGTGGAAACCCAGCTTGGGGGGCAAATCTTCCATCGGCTCCATCCATTGCAACTCGCGGTCAATGTCGGGGTGCAAGCGATACTTTTTGCGCACGGCGTCGAGCGCTGCTCCCCGAATCCGAATCTTCCGCAGGTCGTAGTTTCCCAGTCCCACCTGCCCGCAATACACCAGGTAGCCCACCCACGACGGGTCGATGCCCATGGCCTCCAGCCCCACGCGATCCGCCGCAATGTAATCCGTTGAGGCAATAGCGATGCGGGAAGGCACGGGGTTACCGGAGTTGGGGCCATCGCCCTCCATCCCTTCGTAGCCGTCGATCACCGTGGCGCCCCAGTTAGGCTGTAGCCTTTGCGCGGTCAGCAGCATGTTGTAATGGTTCTGGCGCACGCCCACGTGATACTTCCGCTTGTCGTTCCAGGGTTTCTCCCCAGGCGCACTGTGCAGCGGCGACCCCAGTGCCATGTTCTTGACCGAAAGCGTGGCCACCACGGCGTTATGGGTCTTCATAATGGCCGAGCAAATGACAAAGGCGTCCGGATCGACCAGCCGTGCCGCCAGGCGGACGGGCGCCACGTGTAGATCGAAATCGATCAGAGGAATGACCTCGAATTTTCCCTCGCGATTCAAATCGACCAGGCTGATCTTCTGCTCGCGATACTCGCCCGGCAAGCGCGTGTAGTGGAAGTTTTCGTAGCCCTCCATGGTGTCGCCCGCCGAGGACTCGGCAATAACGATGGGCCCGCGAAAGCGCGGCGCGAGGTACTCAACGATTCCGCGCAACGCGTCGGCATGCGTGGAGGCAAGCTGAATCACCGTGTTCACGATATTGGGTTTGATGACCACGTACTTTTTCTGCCGCAGTTTCGGCAGGATCTGGTCATCGATACCGGCCAGCGCTGCGCAAACATTCTTACGGCGGTCGTCACCGTGGACGATCGAAACCTGTGAAATCCCGGGAAATTCCTTCACCATGGGCGCCACGGAAAGGGCGGGCGGGGCCTGCGAACTCAGTCGGCGGGCAGGCGAAACAAGCAAGCCGGTTCCGGCAGCTTGCAAGAATCTGCGGCGTGAGAAAAGCACTGGATTAATCCCTCCACGCGCCCTATGATAGCACCGCTCGAAGGTTATGACAGTCGTCAATGCTTAGAGGAAGGATATAGACAAAATGTCTACACGACGAGACTTCTTATCCGCAGGCATTCTTACCTCCATGGCGGGTCTTGCTTCGGCTCCCGGCGCTTGGGCGCAAGCCGAACCGCACACCACCAAGGGCCTCAGCTATCGCGTCTTGGGGAAAACCGGTTTCAAAGTGACCAGCGTGGGTTGTGGATGTATGGTCACCTCCGACGCCAGCGTCATCGAGCGCGCGGCAGACCTTGGCATCAATTATTTCGATACGTCTCGGGGCTACCAGCATGGGAACAACGAGCGGCTGGTGGGCGCAGCCCTCAAAGGCAAGCGGAAGAACATCTATCTTTCCAGTAAAACCGATGGAGGGACAAAAGAAATCGCCTTGCAAGAACTTGACACCTCGCTTAGCGAACTCGGCACCGATTACCTGGACATCTGGTATCTCCATGCGAAGCACAATCCAGCCGCCGCGCCGGACGAACTCTTCGAGGCGCAGCAGATCGCCCGGAAGCAAGGTAAAATCCGCTTTGCGGGCGTGAGCACCCACAACTCCAAGGAGATGGTTCCATTTCTGGTCAAGAAGGGTGCGACGGACGTGGTGCTGGCGACCTACAACTTCACCATGGATAAGGCCTTTGCGGAGGCCATGTCGCAGGCCAACGCCGCGGGCCTGGGCGTGGTGGCCATGAAGGTCATGGCGGGCGGATTCCGCAGGGTAAAGCCGGACGATCCAAATGGCGCCAAGCTGAAGCGGGAGGGCGCCATGCTGGCGGCGCTCAAGTGGGTGCTGAAGGACAGCTACGTGCACACCACCATTCCGGGCATGACCGACATGGATTACCTCGAAGAAAACATGAAGGCCATGACCGAGCCCTACTCGGGGCGGGAAGAACAGCTTCTGGCCCGGCAACTGGACTTCATCACCCCGCTCTATTGCCGCATGTGCGGAGAGTGCGACGGCCACTGCGCCAAGGGCCTGCCCGTGGCGGATGTGCTCCGTTACGTGATGTATGCCGACGGCTATGGCCAGTTCGAATTGGGCCGCGACCACTTTAAGCAATTGCCGGCGCAATTGGCCTCCGTGCGCTGCGGCGACTGCGCCACCTGCACGGTTGAGTGCCGCCATGGCGTCATGGTCCGCGAACGCCTTACTCGCGCGCAGGAAATATTTGCGTAACAGAAAAGGAGATGGCAGACACCAGTGGCATGGGGAGAGCCGAGATAAACCGTCTGCAACGTTGCAAGGTTGGGGTTTACCTGCGTTCTTAGCCCAAAGGGAAGGACTTCGCGTTTCGAAGGAAAACGGAAAATGCGCACACGAATAAGCCACCTGTTCGCAGAAGCAATCTACTTGTTGGCAGCCATTGTAGCGTGCGCGCTGGCGTTCAAAATCTTGCCGTCGGTTGACCTCATCACCCCGGTTCACGCCCAAGGGAATTCCTCAGAGAGCACCAAAACGCTGATTGTTGACGGGCTATATCGGACAGACCCAATCGAAGTCATGAAAGTGCTGTGCGCGGGCAACGAAGCCCAGCCTGGCGCGTGTTCAAAAGAAGACGATTCCAAGTGGATCCTTATCTTCGACGGAGGTCACTATCCAGAACGCGGCCCAGCAGTTGGCGCCATCGCCTACAGGTTACAGTCGGATGACAACTGGTTAAGCAACTTATCGTTTGTGCTGAAGAATAGAACCTCAAAAAGGATCATCCTTGTAGCAATCACGATAGTCTTGCCGCTGGCCCGGCCGTCGCACGACGGGCCGCCGTATGCAAAGGGTGTCCAGGGATTCCCTTTCGGGCAACTTCCGGCAGTCTGGGTGAACACGCGACATGGTGACAGACTACCCGCGACTACCAAAAACCCTATCCGTTTTGACCCAGGGCAGGAAATGTCTTTTACGCTTGCGGATCGCAAGAATTTTCTCGACGGCCTAGTCGCGCGCGCCCAACCGTTGTCTGAGAGCACCTTATGCAGGGTGCGCATTCGGGTGTTTTTCGAAGACGGGCTGGACTGGAGAGAAGGGGATTATTATAAACCTGATCCAGAACGCCCTGGCGAACCCATGCTGATGGATCAGGACTATTTCCCCGGCTCTCTGGCCGGGCCGTCAGCCCCGTGACCCCGTTTTGGGTAAGGACCTACTCATGTGACGCGTGTGTGAGCTCACGGCGCGCTGTTTCGCCGTGGTAACTCCATCGTTGGGTTCGAATCATGAAGCAGTTACCACAAATACTTCACAATGCACTCCTGCTGGTTGTTGCCGCGGCGGTCGCTGCGCCGGTTGCCATGGCTGAAAGCGTGGCCAATTGTTCGCTTGTGCCTGGCTGGCGACAGGAGGGCGCATTGCGTCACTTCACTGCCGACAACCTTTACGAATATATGGACGGCAATTCGGAAAGCTATCTGGCTTACGGATTCACCCAAATGCAGGGAGTAACGTGCAAATCCGGCGAAAATACCCTGGTGATCGACATCTCGGAAATGGTTGATGCTGACGCCGCCTACGGAATATTCAGCGCCAACCGCGATCCCGGCCATCCCATTGAGAAGATTAGCATGGGGGGACAGGTCATGCCGCGCCGGGGCACCTTCGCAAAGGGGAATTACTACGTTGAGATCTCCGCTACGCCCGATATCGATCACATCCCCGCGTTAAGAGCCTTCACCGCCGCCATGGAGAAGCTCCTGGAGGGAAGCAGCGCGCTTCCGGAAGCACTCGCATGGTTTCCGCCGGAAAAGCTTATGAGCGCTCGCCTGATTCCGGAAAGCGTCCTGGGCATCCGCTTGCTCAAGCGCGGCTACGTGGCGCAGTATGATCAGGGCAAGGCTTTCGTAGTGCTGGAAACGTCGCCCCAGTCGGCCGCGGCGGTCATGACCAAACTTCGCCAGCGATACCCCGCTGCCCAAGCTGTGCAGGTCGCGAACGAAGCCCTCCAGTTGCAGGACAAGTATCTGGGTGGTGTCTGCTTTTTTCGCAAGGGGAAGTACATCGGCGGTTACGCGAATATGCCCGACGGAGTAATCGCCACCGCCGCGTCTGCGATTCTAGCGACAAGAGTGCCCTGAATTGTCCACGGCCCTTCCCTGCATCAAACATGATTTTTCACCTAGGTTAGCCACGCCATCCCGGTTAAACTGCACAGGTGCCCTTGGCAGGGGCAGGGAACTCAACGGAATCGACCAAGGCCTTTATAGAGAGCGATGCAAATTGTAGCGGCGCTCTTCGATCGCCGAACGGGGGTCAGGGACCGCTGCTACAAGCGAGTGCGCAACCACTCATGTCATTCTGTATTGTTTGTAGAGGGGGAGTTACCTCATGCAGGTCTTCAAGGAAGGTGGCCACCGGCTGTTTCAAAGTGATCCCGAGTGTGCGGAAACCGTGTCGAAGATGCTGGCTGATTTGGAACAGCACGGCATGGACGCGGTGCGCCAGTACAGCAAGAAATTCGACGATTGGAGCCCCGCCGATTTTGAATTGAGTCCGGCGCAGGTGGAGGCGGCCATTGCCGCGGTCGACCCGCGGGTAATTCGCGACACCGACTTTTGCCAGGCCAACGTACGCACGTTCGCGCAGGCGCAAATGAGCACCTTGCACCCTCTCGAGGTGGAAACGCGCCCCGGGATTATTCTCGGGCACAAGCATGTGCCCGTTAAATCGGTGGGGAGTTACATTCCGGGCGGCCGTTATCCCATGTTCGGGTCGGCGCAAATGAGCATTATTCCGGCCAAGGTGGCCGGAGTGAAAAACGTGTACGCCTTTACTCCGCCGGTGAAGGGACAGGGGTTTTTCCCGGCCACGGTGAATGCCATGAAGAAGGCAGGAGCTGACCGCATCTTCATCCTGGGGGGAGTTCCCGCCTTCGCCCTGATGGCTTTTGGCATGGGAGTCTTTGCGCCGGTCGACATGCTCTGCGGGGCAGGGAACAAATTCGTGGCGGAAGCGAAGCGGCAACTTTACGGGCGATGCGGCATTGACCTGCTGGCAGGGCCGACCGAGATTATGGTGATCGCGGACGATTCCGCCGACGCAGCGCTGGTGGCCTGCGATCTTCTCGGGCAAGCCGAGCACGATCCCAACAGCGGCGTTGCCTTGATCTGCTTCAGCTCGGACTTTGCGCGCCGCTGCGATGGCGAGCTCAACCGGCAATTGGAGGTCCTGCCCACCAAGGATGTGGCCGCACTTTCCTGGCGCGATAACGGCAAGATTTATATCGCCGACAACCGTGAGGAAGCCGTGGCGCTCGCCGATGACTACGCCCCCGAGCACCTGGAAATCCAGACGGTCGACCCGGATTATTATCTTCAAAACCTCCGCAATTACGGCTCGCTGTTCGTGGGTGCGGAGACCACCGTGGCCTATGGCGACAAGTGCATTGGCACCAATCACATCCTTCCCACCAGCCGTGCTGCGCGCTATACGGGCGGCTTATGGGTAGGGAAGTTTCTCAAAACCGTGACTTATCAGAAAATGACGCCGGCGGCGAGCAAGGTGATCGGCGAGGTCACCGAGCGGCAGTGCGAGGCGGAGCGGATGCTGGCCCACGCGATTACCGCCCGCGTCCGGGTGGAGCGATATTCTTAGTAAGGAGAAACCTATGATTACCAATGCCATCGAGCTGGAAAAGCCGCGTCTCCTCATGGGCGACCAGCTTAAAGGCCGCGTAGCGATCGTGACCGGCGCTGGCAGCGGGATCGGCAAAGCCATTGCCGAGGCCCTGGCGCGCGAGGGTGTTGTCGTGGTCGTGAATGACATTGACGCGGAAAGTGGAACGGCTGTCACTCAAGGCATCAACAGCTCGGGGGGAGAAGCGGTGTTCCGCTTCGGTGATGTTTCGGACGTCAAGGAGGTCATGGGCCTGATCCGCACGACTATTGACCGCTACACACGCATCGACATTCTGGTGAACAACGCCGGCTTGCAACACATCGCCCCCATTCCCGAATTTACAGTAGAGAAGTGGAATCAATTGATTGGCGTGATGCTGACCGGGCCGTTTCTCACCACTAAATATGCCTTTCCACACATGATAGCGCAGAGGAAGGGGCGGATCATCAACATCGCCTCCACCCAAGGGCTGGTGTCGGCGGAATTCAAAGCAGCGTACGTTTCGGCCAAGCATGGCGTCCTGGGCCTGACCAAGGTCACCGCTTTGGAAGGCGCGCCGCACAACATCACTGCCGTCGCCGTGTGTCCTTGCTTCGTGCGCACGCCGCTGGCGGATAAGCAAATCGCCGGACAGGCGAAGTATCATGGCCTGACCGAGCAGGAAGTGATAGAGAAAATCATGATGGCGCCTGCCGCTCTCCATCGCCTGCTGGAACCCGAAGAGGTCGCGGCGCTGGTGGTCTATCTCGCGACGGATGTGGCGCACTGCATCACCGGCTCGGCAGTCCCCATTGATTGCGGCTGGACGGCAAGGTAGGGACACTAATGGCTGATTTCACCCCCACAGAACGAACCCAGGTTCACCGCCTCCCCAAGCGCGGGGTTTACGAACGGGAGGTGGTTTATCGCATTCTCGACGAAGGCCTGGTTTGCCACGTCGGATTTGTGGCGGACGGCAAACCGGTGGTGATTCCCACTGGCTACGGGCGCAAGGGCGACACGCTCTACGTCCACGGCTCGACGGCCAGCCGCATGTTCCGCGCGCTGGGCAAGGGTGCCGACTTGTGCATCACCATCACGTTGGTGGACGGACTGGTGCTGGCGCGTTCCGCTTTCCATCACTCCATGAATTACCGGTCCGTGGTTATTTTCGGCAAGGCCACGGTGCTGGAGGATCCTGCCGCCAAGCGGGATGCGCTCCAGGCGTTCACCGAGCACGTTGCGCCGGGACGCTGGCAGGAAATCCGGCAGCCCACCGAGAAGGAATTGCAGGCCACCACGGTTTTAGCCGTGCCGCTGGACGAAGTTTCCGCCAAGGTGCGCACCGGTCCGCCCCTCGACGACGAGGAAGACTACGCGCTCCCTGTTTGGGCGGGAGTCCTTCCCCTCGAACTTACACCTCAATCGCCGCTCCCCGACAACCGCCTCCCCAAGCAAATCGCCGTCCCGCAGTACGTGCGGAGATATTCGCGTAAACGCCGATAATATGTCGGTTTGAATTTGGAGCGGGGAACCTGCATCGCTAAAGAGGCACCATGAGGCCGTCGCTCTGCAATCTGACCATGGTCAAAACATCCTAAAGAAAATGCCAAAAAATCTTTTGACACAATATGCTGGACATGACAGAATGTCTATCGAACCCCTCTATATTCTAATAAAACCAGGAGGCAATTCCATGGCGAGCAATAAGCTGACTATCACGCTGACCGAGGACCAACAAAAGCAAATCAAGAGCGCTACGGGGAAGAACATCACTCAGTTGAACATTGACCTTGCTTCGACCGGCAACCTGAACGAGAAAGATCTCGACCGTGTGGCTGGCGGGGCATTTGATACGTATCTTAAGGTAAAATCGGACACCTAACTGGGCCGGTGCGTAGCTTTCCCATAGGCCAGGGGGGCACAATGGCGCAGTCTCCAGTTGTCATCAAGCTTACTGCTTCCCAGCGCGCGCTAATCCGCGATGCCTCGGGTAAGAGCGTCGCTAAGTTGGGCATCGAGCCGGTGGAGACGGGGTCGGGCTGGCTGTACTCAGCAGGCGGAAGGCGATTCTGGCTGCTGAAGCACCCCGACCCCGAATCCTACTTGGCCACCCGGCAAAAACGGCAGCCGCACATCGACTCGCGGCGTGCCCGCTTTCGCCTGAGAATTGGTGCGTCGCGCATCCACCACTTGGGCGTCTTCGCCGAAGAGCGAATCCCGGCGCGGCGCAACGTGATCGAGTACGTCGGAGAGTTGGTGAATCCGGTCGAAACCTATCGCCGGGTGAAGGATGCCAGGGAGACCTACTCTTTCAAGCTTGATGAATTCTGGCGAATCGACGGCTCGGTAGGGGGCAGCGGAGCGGAGTTCATCAACCACAGTTGTGATCCGAACCTGCGCTGGCGACGATTGGGAAATCGCGTCCTGTGCCAGAGCGTGCGGCCTATCGCCGCAGGCGAGGAACTCACACTGGATTACCATTTCTCCCCGAAGTCCCCGAAAGTTCCCTGTCAGTGTGGGTCGCCAAGATGCCGTGGCACCATTAACGCCGTCAAACATGGCAGGTCCAAACAAGCCTAGCGCCGGCCTGGATTACAGGTCCGACTTGCAACTTGGCAATAGCTCCAGTCGCTGCCGCTTTTGTCGCCACTCGCAAAGTGAATCACCCCGAAACCCGCACCTTGCCTCCGGGCTCAGCTTCCGCGGGAACCCCGCCACCCTAAGTTTGGGCATTCAAACCCCGAAGGGACGCCCGATTACAACCCCGGCCTGCGGCCCGCACGAAGATCCTGCGTCGGCTTTCACGTGCGAGGTCGTAACGGGTGCGCCTCACTATTCTTCCGAAAGTTGCCGGTATGATATAGTTTGGGCGTTTGAACTGGCCGGCGGCTTAAATGAAGACCTGCCCCACTTGTCAAACAACGTATCCTGACACGATCGCGTTTTGCTCGCGCGATGGCGCGGAGCTCCGAACCACGGGGACGTGGGCTCCCGGGACGGTCGTGCGCGGCCGATATCGCATCCTGAGCAAAATCGGCGAAGGCGGCATGGGCGCTGTTTACAAGGCGAAGCACACCGGGTTTGACGAGCTGCGCGCCATCAAGGTGCTCAACCCGGAGCTCACCGGCGATGAGAAATTCCACGAGCGCTTCAAACGCGAAGCTTTCATCACCCGCAAACTTCACCACCCCAACGCCGTGCTGGTGGAAGACATCGACGAAGCGGAAGATGGCTGCCCCTTCATCGTCATGGAATTCATCGAGGGCAAAAGCCTCAAGCAGGTGATGCAGGAGGAGGGCCCGTTGCCGGCGCCGCGCGTGTGCGCCATCGCCAAACAAGTGGCCGCGGCTCTGGACGCTGCCCACCGCCTGGACATGGTTCACCGCGACATCAAGCCGGAAAACATTGTGTTGGTCCAAACTGCTGAGGGGGAAACGGCCAAGGTATTGGACTTCGGCATCGCCCGAGTTAAAGAAGCTGGGAGGGGGGGAGAGGCAAAGCCTATGGATCTGACGGGCGGGGGGTTCGTCGTCGGAACTCCCTTGTACGTCTCGCCCGAGCAGGCGGCGGGAAAGCGTGGCGATGACCTGGACGGGCGCTCGGACCTCTATTCACTCGGTATCGTCATGTACCAGATGCTGACCGGCGACGTGCCATTCAAATCGGACACCACCATGGAGCTGCTGATGGCGCATATCCAAAAGCCGCCCACCCCGATTCGCCTGGTTCGCCCCGATGTGCAGATGCCCGACGCGCTTGCCGGCCTGGTGATGCGGATGTTGCAAAAAAAACGGGATCTCCGCCCGCCCTCCGCCGCAGCGTTAATCGAGGACCTGACGCGCATCGAGATGGGGATGCCCTTGCTGGTGCCACGTGTTACCCCCCCATCCGCCCAAGCGATTCCTCCCGCACCCCGTGGACCCGTTCCGGCTTCGGCCCCGCCAGCGCGGGTGGCTCCCCGTCCGCCCTACGTTGAGGAACCCGCGCCACCTTCCTCCCCCGAGCTCGACACCAACCCATCGTTTTTCAGGCGGCACGTCGCAGCCATCATGATCCTCGGTCTCATCATTGGGGGAGGAATTTGGTACCACGCCATGCACCGTCCGTCGGAGGAAATTGCCCGCCATCAGGCGGCGGCCGCGGACTTCGAGCGCAAACAGCTCTACCCGCAGGAGGAGGAGGAATACCGCGCCGCCGTCCAACTTGATCCCGACAACGCGGCGCTCCAGTCAGCCCTCGGGCATGTGCTGCTGCAAGAAAGAAAATGGGATGAGGCGATCAGCGCACTGCGCGGGGCCACCGCTCTGCAACCCGACGACGCGGTGGCGCACAATAACCTCGGCGTGGCTCTCCAGACCGTGGGAAATGTGGCGGATGCCGTTCCCGAATTCCGGGAAGCGATTCGTATCCAGCCGAACTTCCTGGAAGCACATTCCAACCTGGGCCACGCCCTCGAGAAGCAAAATGATCTGAGCGGCTCGATCACCGAATTCCAAGAAGTGTTGCGGTTGAAGCCGGATGACGCCGACGCGCACTACTACCTCGGGCTGGCCGAATATAAACAGGGCAATTCCGACGGCGCGGTGGAAGAATATCGTGAGGCAATTCGCCTCCGGCCAGGATTTGCGCTCGCCCATTTCGGTTTGGGCGGGGTTCTCTATAACCGTGGGGAACACGATGCGGGTATCGAAGAGTTGCGAACCGCTTACTCCCTGTCCCCTGACGATCCGGAAATCCGCGCCGCCTACCAAAAGCTCCTCGAAAAGTGAAAGCCACTTGGGCTTTATTCCAGCAGATCTCTGCCGACACCAAGGACCTCAACGGTACCCCGCATTATTGGCCCCACGCTGGGAACGGTGGTTTGAAAGGTACGGGCGGCAGCCTTGATCCCGTACTGGCGGGCGTGAGTGACTAGGCGGAGGCGATACTTAAAGGCGTTCTTCATCTGCCGAACACCCTCGAAGTAAGGGACGGGAGCCGACATAGGCCTGAGATTCTAAGTCAGCCGCCGCTGCCTTGCTCCCCCCCACCAAAGCAGCCATCTCCTCTCTCCTTTTCCCAGTCAAACACTTCGGCCCCACAGGGGGGGATACGATGTGCCAGGGCTATGCCACATTCCATGCGCTGCTTGACTTCCTCCTCATGGTTTGGTAAATTTGAATTCGTGGGAAGGGCAGGGGATTATCCCTAACACTCACCCCAGAAGGAGTTTCTATGCCGATTGAGCTTACCGCTAAAGCCGTGTCCAAGGTCAAGGAAATCATGTCCCAGCAGCAACCCCAGCCCCTGGGGCTGCGCGTCGGGGTCGCTGGCGGCGGCTGCTCTGGATTCTCGTACCAAATGAACTTCGAAAGTCAGAGCAATCCCATCGACAAAGTGTACGAATTCGATGGGCTGAAAGTTTTTGTCGACCAGGCCTCACTCATGTACCTGAACGGGACGAAGATCGATTTCGTGGAAACCCTGGAAGGCGCGGGGTTCAAATTTGAGAATCCTAACGTGAAGACCACCTGCGGTTGCGGTAGTTCCTTCAGCGTGTAAACTCGAAAGCGCCCCCGATGAATCGGGGCGCTACCGACAGTTTTGCCGACCCCCGGCGCGCTTGCCAAGCGCCCCGGGGGTTTTGCTTTTGCGGCAAATTCCTGCCGGTCACCATAGGCCAGCCACTTTAAAGCAAGAAAAGCGCGGCCCCGGGATTCGAGACCGCGCTTCCTTGTTAAAACCGAACAGCTCAAGCGTCAGCCGCCTGCGACTTGGCTGGGCAAACAGCAAGCTCCTTAATTCGGGAGTTGATGAACTCCTCTCGCCTGTATAACCCACGCAGGTGCGGTCCAGGAGGCCCCACTGGCGGTCGTCCCACTCGCTTGCTCGTAGAACAAGGGCCCAAAGGTGTTCAAAGTGGGGGCGGCAGTCAAGCCAACCAACCCGCTGACGCCGTTGAAATTGGTGTCGGCGTAAGTCACCACGGTGACGGCTTGCCCCCCAAAAATTGCGCCACAGGGAATCAGGGTGAAGCCGCCCGTCTTCCCGTCCGATCCGGCCGCCTGCAAAGTGTGGAAGTTCCCCAAGACGTTTCGCGGTCTCAGGAAAACTTGGTGTGCTGTCAACGCCGGCGACGAGCCCGATCCGAGAACACCGTGTGCAGCAACCTTTTCCCCCAAGCCCAGCGTCTTGGGACTAAAGGTAAAAGCTTGGCGATTCCAGGTTTGCCAGTTGGTAAAGTAGTTCGTGGAGTTCGTCAAGGTGACATTGAGTCCGGAATGGAGCGGAACCGAGCCGCTTATATCGGGAATCTCATCGTTGACGAGGAGGGTAAAGGAGGTGGCGTTGCCGGAACCGTCCCGGGTGACAGCGATAACTTGTCCCAGGAACGCCGACTTCTGACTGGCGGTGGACGTTTGCTCTTCCGAATCAACGATTTGCGCGATGATCTGACCGCTGGTGTTGACGATGGCATCGACCTCGACAAAAGTATTCGCCGTGAGACCTGAGAAGCTGGTGACGCTGTCCCCTTCAAAAACTGAGGCGCTGTCGGTAAGGATCGTGAACGTCTGCCCCGTGCCGTCGTGCACGGCGAGCGTGAAACTGCCCGTAAAACCGCTGGGGAGGTTGCTCGTGGTCGTGCTTTGGACAATTCCGTAAAGCGAAGTGGCTTCCCCGACAGTCGTTCCAGAGGTCGTAGCGGCGGAGACGGTGAATTGCGGGTCAACCGACCCCGTAACTTGGCCGCTGCCGTTAACTTGCAACGAATGGCGGAGGTTAAAGTCCATCATGAGCCCGGTGGTGGCGCCACTCGTAACGACCAAGGCCGGGCTGATCGTGATCGTGGTCGTGAATGTCGTAGATGACGTGGTCGTGAAGGTAACTGGGGTTATCGCCTCGGGAGCCGGTGGGCTGACCGAGGTATTGAGGGCAATCAGTTGCGGGTTCGTTAGCGTCAACTCTAACTGGCTGTACGTTCCCGGCGCGACGCTCGCGGTGTTGAGGATATTCGTGAAATCCACTAAGCGCGCAAAATCCACGGTAGCCGGCGCCGTAGGAGTAATCAGCGGGACCGCACTTCCGCCACCTTGCGGCACGAGGCTCGCAGAATTGATGGTTGCAATGAACGATTCCACATCGCAGATGGGCGCATCACTTCCGAAAGTGGCCACGGACCCGGGTGACGTGGTTGGCGCCGAATCCGAAACCGTTCCGGAATTTGATCCGCAGCCCACCATTAACGCCGCGGCCAAGATGATCGCCCCGCCTGCCAAGAACACGATCTTCCTTTTACTCATTCTACCCTCCTCATTGGTTGATGTTGTGTCCATCGCTACCCTGAGCATCCGCAATCGAAAGGGGCTGTTTTTTTGTCATGTCCCCTAATGCAATCACTTCGCCAAACTCGACTCTGAATTAACCAATGTGAATACAGTGGATTAGATAATCTCATGGGTTGAAATTCAGCTCTGTGGGCGGAAAAATTTACAACCTCCGTGCGCTTACGTGATCGCTGAGCGTTCGGCCGCTTTCAAGGTGCATCAGGCCTACCGCATTGAACCCGCCTGGGCATTGAAAGTTGCGGGGGTAGGGAATTCACCGGACAGCGAGGCGTGACTTAGCTCATGCTGTTCGAACTTCATGGCCCAAGGCAAGGCAGTCAGGGGCAAGCTGAATATTCATGCTTTGTAAGCTGAAATGGTTGGCCCTAAGATTTAAAACGGCGCTAATTGAACATGGCGCGCAGGCGGCGGATTCCGGTGAGAGCGAGAGTGTATCGGGGGTCAATTTCCACTGCTTTCTGATAACAGGTAAGGGCGCGACCAAAGTTATGTTTGAACTCCCACACCCGGCCCAGATTGAAGTGAGGGAAAGCCGGATTGTCATAACGCATAGCGCGCATGGCCATTTCCAGCCATGGAATGGCTTCGTCGATCTGGCCTTTTTCGATGAGGTACGCGCCGATATCGTTGTAAGGGTTGCCGAAGTCGGGGTCAGTTTCGATGGCGAGGTGGCACTCGGCGATGGCCGCATCGTAGTCGCCCATGAAGCTATAGGTCCACCCGAGAAAAGTGTGGGCTTCCGCGGTGGGATAGGTTTCAATGGATTGACGATAAAGTTCCACCGCCTCGTGCAGTTCACCCTTCATCTGGTGACGGTAGGCGTCGCGGAAGAACTCGATGGCGAGATTGAGCAGCTCTTCTTCAGCCATGACCCTGCCCCAAGGGTTTTCGACAAGCCGTACGTAAGGTTCGGTATAATTATAACGCGAAGACCAGCTTATTGCTCGGATTTAAGGATAACCCGTGAAAATCGCTCTAGCCCAAATTGACACCACGATCGGCGACTTTGCCGGCAACGTCGATTTGATCGTCAAGTACGCGGGACGCGCCCGCGAGCGCGGTGCCGATCTCGTGGTGTTCCCCGAACTCGCGCTTTGCGGTTACCCGCCGCGTGACTTGGTGGAAAAACCGGGGTTCATTGAACGCTCGCAGAGCGAGATGATCCGGCTGGCGCGCATTCTGCCCCCCATCCCTGCACTGGTGGGTTACGTGCGCCGCTCGCGGGCGAATCAGGGCAAGCAGGTGGCGAATGCCGCAGCTTGGCTGGAAGGAGGCAAGGTGGTGGTGGACTACGCCAAGATCTTGCTCCCCTTCTACGACGTGTTTGATGAATCGCGCTACTTTGAGCCCGGCTCGACGGTGTGCGTCCACGACTTCGGCGGCTGCCGCGTGGGCATCACCATTTGCGAAGACGTTTGGAACGACAAGCATTTCTGGGCCAATCGCTTCTACACCCGCGACCCGGTGGAAGAATGCGTCGTGGCGGGCGCGAACTTGCTGCTGAACATCGCGTCGTCACCCTACAACACGGAAAAAATTCAATTCCGCTACGATATGCTCAGGGCGATTGCCACCAAGCAGGGAATTCCCGTGGCTTACGTGAACCACGTGGGGGGAAACGATCAGTTGCTTTTCGATGGCTCCAGCCTGGCCTTTAACGCCCGCGGCGAGCTTTGCGCCCGCGCCCAGGCCTTTGCGCAGGATTTGGTAATCTTCGATACTTGCGACGGCGCAAAGGAAATCCGCCCTGCGCCGGAATCCGAGGCGGAGGAAATTTACCGGGCGCTCTGCCTGGGGGTGCGCGACTACGTGCAGAAATGCGGATTTCGAAAAGTGCTGGTGGGGTTAAGCGGCGGAATCGATTCCTCCCTGGTGGCCACAATTGCGGCAGACGCACTCGGCCCCGAGAATGTGCTGGGTGTCGGCATGCCGGGGCCCTATTCCTCGCCGGGGAGCATTCGCGACGCGGAGGCGCTGGCACGAAACCTGGGGATTGAATTCCGCGTCATCCCCATTACCCCGGTGTTTGAAAGCTACCTGGAAACGCTCGACCCCGCCTTTGAAGGCGCACCACGCGATGTGACCGAGGAGAACATCCAGGCGCGCATTCGGGGCAACATCCTGATGGCGCTTTCCAATAAGTTTGGCTCCCTCCTGTTGAGCACGGGGAATAAATCCGAATTGGCGGTGGGGTACTGCACACTTTACGGCGACATGGCGGGCGGCCTGGCGGTGATCGCCGACGTTCCCAAAACCACCGTGTATGCCCTGGCGCGATACGTCAACCGCTCGAAGGAGCGCATCCCGCAGGCTTGCCTGGAGAAACCACCTTCCGCCGAGCTTCGGCCCAACCAGACCGACCAGGATTCGCTGCCCCCTTACGAAACGCTGGACGCCATCCTGAAGGCCTACATCGAGGAAAACCGGAGCGCCGATGAAATCGCCGCCACCCTCCAGCAATTGGACCCCTCCCTGGTGCGCCGTACCGTGCGCATGGTTAATGCCGCTGAATATAAACGCCAGCAGGCCCCGCCCACGCTCAAAGTGACCGCCAAAGCCTTCGGCATGGGCCGCCGCTACCCCATCGCGCAGAAGTTTTATGAGTAGGCAGAGAAGGGTAGGCGGCAAGTAGTATGTGGTCGGTGGGGAAGTACAGGCAGAAATTTGAAAATGGCGAAACTCAAAGGAGATGAAGATGGAAACATTTCGGAATGAAATTTTCCAGGGGAAAACCTTCCTTTTGGACGAAGTGGTATTTGTGAACTGCAAGCTTATCGATTGCGACCTTTATTACTCGGGCGGGGACTTCGAGTGGGTTAACTCAAATTTTGAGAACTGCCGCTTTCATTGGAGAGGCCCCGCGAAGAATACTGTGGCATTGGCACAGATGATTGGCATGTTAAAGACCCCCAGCTCGCCACCCACGGTGAGCCCGACGAGCCAAAAACCAAACTGATGTGCGGATGGGGCTATTCTTCCATACCCCCAACAGCGGACAGCACAGTCCCCACTTGACAGCAAAGAGCCGCCCCGATGCCTCGGGGCACTACGCTTGCTGCATCTTGCTTCTTAAGCTTGTGTGACGCGTTTCATCGAGCCGTTGCCCTTAGCCCCCAGGATATGTTTATGTTTCTTCTTATGGTGTTTCTTCTTCTTGGTTGTTTGCGTCTCCGTGGCTTGGGCTTTCGCGCCATCGTCAGGCTGAGCGAGCACGCTTGCCGCCAGTGGGAAAAAGATCGCGAGCGCGAACAACACGCTGAGTAACTTTTTCATCGCGTCGACAACCTCCTTGAGGAATCTGACTGCCTATCGATTATATCGAAGATCGAAATTCGAGAGGGGCAAATCACCCATCACAAATCGCAGATCACTCAATCACCCGATGTCCCGATCTTCCGCCTCGCTGTGCTAAAATCATTGCTTGGCTTGACGTCGCTCGAAGGCCATTCGCCCCTGGGGTTCAGGACTGACGCGCGTTGACAATTCATTTTCCATTCCGCCGGTGTGCCGTCACGTGTCTTGCGCTCGCGGCCTGTGCACTGGGGTTGGTTCTCGAACCTGCCGCGGCTTCCTCCGTCAAGCTTCCTTACACCGAAATCCACGAAGTGAAACTCGAGAACGGCCTGCGGGCGCTGATTGTGGAGAGCCACGACGCACCGCTGATCGACGTGCAGGTTTGGTATCACGTGGGCTCGAAGAACGAGGTTCCCGGCAGGACCGGGTTTGCGCATTTCTTTGAGCACCTGATGTTCGACGGCACGAAGAACCTCGGCTCCAACGAATTCTCCGACTACATCATTCGTTCCGGCGGGACGGACAACGCTTACACCACCGAGGACACCACGGTGTTTTGGGAGACGGTGCCCAGCAATATGCTGCCCGTGGTCCTGTGGCTGGAAGCGGACCGCATGCGCCATTTGGAGATCAACGAGAAAGTCTTCAACAACGAACGGCAGGTGGTGGAGGAGGAGCGCCGCCTGCGCTTTGACAATCCTCCTTACGGCACGGTGGTGGAGACCCTTTACGACCATGCCTACACGGTTCATCCTTACCGGCACATGACGATTGGCAGCTTGGAGGACCTGAACCACGCCAGCCTCCAGGACATTCAGGACTTCTATGACACCTACTACGTTCCCAGCAATGCCACGTTGCTGATTGTGGGCGACGTGAACTGGCGCCAAGCCGCCGCGGACGTGCAAAAGTACTTAGGAGCGGTCAAGGGAGGGAATGCAGCGAGGCCGAACGCCATTCCGCAAGAGCCTGCGCAACAGGCCGCGCGCGTCGTAAAGGTGAATTTGAACGTGTCGCTGCCGGCGTTTGTGGAGGGCTATCACATGCCCGCTGATGGCACTCCCGACGCCTACCCGCTGCGCCTGGCGTCTAAAATTCTGTCGGAGGGCGAAAGCTCGAGGATTTACACCCGGCTGATCTACGACCAGCAGATCGCCGTGCAAGCGCAGAGCACCGGGAACTTTACGGAAGACCCCAATTTGTTCTTCGTCTTTGCGGTCATGAACAGCGGGCATTCTCCTGCCGAAGGTGAGACGCAAGTGGAAACCGAGCTCTCGCGGCTCAAAACCGATCTTGTTTCCGACGCCGACATCGAGAAGGCCAAAAATCAGATTCTGCGCGATTTCATTGTCAGCCGGCAAACCGCGCAGAGCCGGGCGGAGGAGTTAGGATACGCGGCGGTGGTCCTGAAAGACCCGGAATTGGTCAACACCGAACTGCAACGCTTTCTTGACGTCACGCCACAGGACATCCAACGCGTGGCCAGGAAGTATTTTGTGCAGGAGAACAAGACCGTGGTGGAGGTTTATCCCAAGAAAGACTCTGGAGAAAAGGCCGCGCTGGGCAGCGTGGGGCGATAGAGCCACAAAAGAAAGTCAAAAGGCAAAATGCAAAAGTCAAAAGGCAAAAGGCAAATGCCGTACGGCCAGGAATTCTCGCGGCTATTCTTGGCGACCTTCGCGCCTTGGCGTCTTGGCGTGAAATTGTTGAGCTGTCTCATGCTAGGAACGGCATTTCTGGCCCCTCCCCTCCACGCGCGGGAATTCCCGCCGGAGGTGCCGCCGCCCAAGCCCATGGTGATTCCGGCGCCGGCCATCCAAACGCTCTCCAATGGCCTTCAGGTAGTAGTGGTGGAGCGTCACACCCTGCCGCTCATCACCCTGCGGCTGGTAGTGAAGTCGGGCGCCGAATGCGATCCCCCGAACTTGCCGGGCACCGCGGCTCTGATGAACGGCCTGTTGACGGAGGGCACGGCGCGCCGGACGGCACGACAGATTGCTGAGGCCATCGATTCCGTCGGGGGAGTTGTTGACAACGATGTCGATTGGGACAGCTCCTACCTCAGCCTAAGTGTTTTGACCGACCGCAGCGAGCTGGCCTTCGATCTGGTCAGTGATATGATCGCGCACCCGGCTTTCCAGCCCGCTGAAATCGAGCGCCAGCGGAAGCAGACTCTTTCGGGTTTGCAAGTCGCCCAGGATGACCCGTCATACGTTGCGGACATGGCCTTCCAGATGTTGGTCTTTTCCGGGACGGCTTACGGCCATCCCGAGGATGGGACCATCGAGTCCGCTGAACGCATTACTGCCCGGGATTTGCGCGACTTCCACCGGCGTTACTACCAGCCCGGCAACTGCATCCTGGCCGTGGTAGGAGACATTAACACCAAGGATGCTATGGCGCTGGCGGGGAAGTATTTTTCCGGGTGGAAGAAGGGCAGTGAATCCGCCACGGGGCCGTCCGGGGATCCCACGCCGTCCGACAAACGCCGGGTGGTTGCGATCGACAAGACCGACGCCGTGCAGACGGAAATCCGTATCGGCAGCCTCGGCGTGCCACGCGACAGCCCGGATTACCTGGCCCTCAGCGTGGCCAACGAAATCCTGGGCGGGCCTTCCGAGAACCGCCTCTTCAAAGCTCTCCGTACCCGCCAGGGGTTGACCTACGGAGCCTCCAGTGACCTCGTTTGCCGGCGCCACCTGGGCGCCTGGGTGGCCAAAACCTTTACGCGCACGCCGGAAACCTTGAAGAGCGCTCACATCGCTCTGGAGCAGATACAAACGCTCCCCGACCACGGCATCAGCCGCCAGGAATTGGAGACGGCGCAGAGCTACTTGGTGGGGCACCTGGCCCTGGAGTTTGAAACCTCGGACAACCTCGCCAGCAAGGTTTTGGAGCTGATCCAAGATGGCCTGCCGCTTGATTATTGGAACCATTATCCGGAGAAGATCCAAGCATTGACCACCGATGAGGTCGGGGCCGCCGCCAGGCGTTATTTGGATACGGATCACGACGTGATTGTGCTTGTGGGAAGTATTTCAGACCTCAAGAAAGACTTGAAGAAGCTTGGCCATCTCCGAATTATCCCGTTGAATGACATAGACTTCGGATCGCGGGACTTGGTGCGGGCGTCAAGCAAATAAGTTAGCCGGAGAGCTTTTCCGTATGCCGAGGGGCAGGGAAGTCGGCATTGCGGATGCACCAACCGTACGCGTGACCTATGAAAAAAGGCCTTCAGGTTCTTCTCGGTTTGACCCTCCTCGCCGCCTTGGCCGAGGCCCTCATCCTGATGCGCATTCGAATTGATCCCTGGCGGACTGCCGCTCTGCTGGAAAGCGCAGCGCTGCTCGTGGGGGCGTTTGTGGGGCTGACCCAAACGGGGTTCGTCAAGCAACTGCGCCATTGGGCCATGGCTTCACCGGCGCTGGCCGGGGGACTGCCTTTCCTGCTTCTCGTCCCCTACCTGATTTTTGGGCTGGGGACCCGGACGTTTTCGCTCATCGCGCTCGGGAAGTTAATAGCCTACATTTTGGTGCCGACTGCTTTGCTTCTGCCGGACCGTCTGCACCACCCCGAAAGCTTGACCTGGCGCGACGCCGTGGCCATGCTGGCTTTGGCGATCCCGGTGTCGGCGGGTTGGTTGCAGGGAATTTGGAACTGGCCGCAAGACCTTTACGTCTTCCGCCCCCTTTTCTGCGTCCTCGTAGGTGGCTATGCCTTCATGGTGATACGCAACCTGGAAGGCGTGGGGTTTCGCCTGGTTTGGAGGAAAAACGACATTTCCGACGCTTTGCTGAACCTGCTGGCGTTCTCCTTGCTGGCGATTCCGCTGGGCATTGCTTTGAACTTTATCCATCCGCACTCCATGACGCCGCTTGGTCACGGTCCGATCTTTCAAGTCCCTTGGCTCGAGAACGTCGTGCTCGGTCTGGGGCCAACGCTGAACTTCTTCATCGTCTTCCTAGGAATCTACCTTACCATTGCCATTCCCGAGGAATTGCTCTTCCGGGGAGTGCTGCAAAACCTCCTGGTCCGCACCATCCGAAAGGGCCCGCCTGGCCTTTACGGCCTGCTGATTGCCTCGGTTGTGTTCGGCGCCTCGCATCTGCACCATCCGCCGCGCCCAAACTGGAGGTATGCCGTTCTGGCCACGCTGGCGGGCATCTTTTACGGGAATGTCTACCGCACCCGGCAGCGCCTGTGCGCATCCGCCTTAACCCACGCCCTGGTGGATACCCTATGGCACTTTTGGTTTTGACCACACACGGAGATCGCGCGGTGAACCGTAGCGCAGACCCCCGTCTTTGGGGTCTGCGGCTCTTCTCGAGAATTACACTCCCAAACGCGAGGTCGTTGGTGGAATTTGGACGAGAAAAGCCGCGGACCCCAAAAGGCGGGGGCCGCGCTACGCCCGCTGGAAGGGAATTGAATTCCGCAATCCCACTGGACGCCTAGAGCAAGGCGCAGTAGAATGCCCGCATTCGTCGCCCTCGGGAGCGCGCTCGCCCGCCTCGACGAGGTTGACGGAAAAGCCTGATAAGGAGCACGCCTATGAAGCGGAACCTCATCTATATCGGCATCAGTATTACCTTATTATTTGCCGCAAGCTTGGCGATGGCGAAGGAAAAGAAAGGCCCCATGACCGGCACTTGGGACTGCCAAGCCCACGGCGGCTCGCAAGGTGACATGGCCTTCACGCTCTACCTGCAACAAGATAAGGAGTCCGTGGACGGAAGCATTTCCTCACCTCTGGGGGGGACGCAAATCAGTTCCGGATCGTTTAAGAAAAACATGCTGGAAATCCACCTCGACACGCCCCAGGGCAACTACATCCTCGTGGCCAAGTTCAATAAGGGCACGCTCTCCGGAAGTTGGTCGAGCGACAATGATAAGGGAATGTGGGAGGGGAAGAAGCAGGTGGCGCCTCCCAAATAAGCTGCCAGCCCTGGCTCCGGGAGGACGTCCGGCTGCCTGCCCGGCGCGAACCTAATAAGCCTGCATAAGGAACACGTCTATGCAGCGCAGCCTCATCTGTATCGGTCTTACGGTATTGCTTGCGGCAAGCCTGGCAATGGCGAAGGACAAGAAAGGCCCCCTGACCGGCACTTGGGACGGCCAGGCGCACGGCGGCTCCCTGGGTGAGATGGCCTTCACGCTCTCCTTGCAACAGGATAAGGAAACCGTGAGCGGAAGCATTTCTACACCCTACGGGGTCACGCCAATCAGCTCCGGGACCTTCAAGCGCAACACGCTGGAATTCCACCTCGACACGGCCCAAGGCACCTACATCGTCTCGGGCAAGTTCCATAAGGGCACGCTGTCCGGAACTTGGTCAAAGGACAATGAAAAGGGAACGTGGGAGAGCAAGAAGCATGTGGCGGCTCCCAAATAGGCTGCCGACGGTGGTTCTCCTCGCCTTTTCGGCAGGACTATTCATGCGGGGGAGAACTCAGGCAATGGTTTGAGGGGCGGACCGACCATATTCTTTAGTTAACATAACATACCTTATCAGACGTTAGGAGTGGGTGCCAAAACCCCTTGTAAACCCTTCTGTTCCTCCTGACACTTTGGGTTTTTTTCACCCTTCCCTTCGCACGGCGCTGAGAGGACTCACCACGGAGGGCACAGAGAGCACGGAGATAATCACCTCGAGTTGCTCAGGTGGGCTTGAGCTTTGCTGATCCGCAGCTTTTTCCGCTTGTGCCCTCCGTGCCCTCTGTGTTGGGTGCCTTTCTGCGGAAATGGCGTTCGAGTTCGGAGGCATACCGCCTTCCCAAAAGATGCGCGTGGCGGCTGGCCCACTGGCTCAAGCGAGTTCGGCCCGTGGGTTCATTCTTTGAGACCAGCAAGCCTGCCATCAACCCCTCGATTTCCTCCTGGGTCAAGACCACGTCGCGCACAGCCCGGCCCACCAGGCGCGCGAGGAAGAGGGCCAAGGCCGGGGGCACGTGGAGGATTTTGGCGTGGCTGCCCACCTTGCCGGCGACCATGCGCACCAAATCCTCGAAAGCATAGATTTCGGGTCCGACGGCGTCAATCACCTTATTCCCGCTTTCCCTGCCGGCGGCCACAGCCATTTCGGCGACGTCCACGACGAAGACAGGTTGCAGCCGGTAGTCGCCCGAGCCCGCGATGGCGAATACCGGGCAATGACGCAGCAGCCAGGCGATGTTGTTGATCAAAACGTCCTCCACCCCGAAAATGACCGTCGGCCGCAGGATGGCGTAGGCGAGTCCCGAGGCGGTAACCAGGTTTTCGATGGCCGCCTTTCCTCGAAAGTAGCCTAGCGTTGAGTCTTCCGAGGGATTGGTGATGCTGATGTGGACGATTCGCCGCACCCCCGCTTCCCGCGCGGCCGCAACGAGCACCCCGGTGTTCTCGACGGCCTTTTCATAGGTGACTTCCCCATGGGGGAACCGGATCCAATAGGTATTGTAGAGGGTTGAGGCGCCGCGCAAACTCTCGACAAGGTCTGCCCGACGGTCAAACTGCAACGGGGCGATCTCGATGTGGCCGTTAAAGGCCCCCGCGCGCTCCGGATGCCCGGTAAGCGTTTTAACGCCCCTTCCCATCGCCAAAAGCCGCCGGGTTATATACTTGCCGGTATAACCAAATGCCCCGGTTACAACGTCGAATTCCCTGCCCTGCATGGCACACCTCAAATTGGTCCCGCGTGCGGTCGATCCCCCACCCACTTGAATTCCACCCTCCAGGCCAGCAACCCGCAAAGCGTAAAGCCCAGGCTGTTGAGGATTCCGTGCGAAACGGTCATCTGAGGGATGGAAATAAGTTTTGTTCCCGTGAACTCTCCCACAGCGTAGACACAAACCAGGCACATGCCGGCAATGACGGATAGCCCCGACAGAACTAGCAGCGCTCCGCCGAGGGCGTGGCGGAAGTGGGGTATGACGAGTAACGTCAGGCCCACCACCAGAAGCAGCCCCGCGGCCAGCAGCAACGCCGCCGTCACCTTGAGAATTGGCGAGCCAAGGGCCCACCCGGCAGCCAGCAGGGCCGGCGCGGCCATCACGCTCAAGGCGGCAGCGGGAAAAAGTTTGTGCCGCGATCCTGATGCCGCCCGCAGGGCAATCCCGGTGATCCCTGCAAGAAGCGGGGAGGCAAATGCTGCGTAATGGAAGTGAACCGCCGTGAGGAGAACAATGGGTTCTTTAAAGCCAGACGGGCTCAAACCCAGCCGGGAGGCGACTAGCCAGAAGCCCCCGAAGGGGAGATACACCAACCCCAGGTTAAGGCAAGTTCGCTCCAGGAGTGGGACGCTGCCCTGCACCAATCCCACCAAGCCGCACAAGCCGATGCAAGCGGTCACCCCAAGCCAGCCCGAGCCCAGCGCGCCTGACCATCGACCGGTTGGAAACGCAAAACTGGCCACCGCCAGCAATGCTCCGAAGGGCTGGAGCATCAGCGCGAGGTGAAACAGGCGAGTTCCCTGCCCCTGCGCGTCTCGCACCAAGCGAAGGCCAAGAGGAACCGTCACCAGTGGCGCGAGCAAGAAAACGCACTCGGCCGGCCCCATCGGCATCCGGCCCCACATCGCTTCTGCAAGACTTACGATCCAAACCAGAGCGCCAAGACCCGTGCTCCATGCGTTCCACTGCCATGCGAAATCGCGCGGGGCTTCATGTCCGGCGAAAAGTGATGACTGTCCATTGGAGCTTGTCATTTCACCACCCCCAGTGCCGCCACAGCAAAAACTACCCCCAGGTAAAAAACCGCCAGCGTGTAAGCGATGTCTCCCAGCCGGTGCTGCGCTCTCACTTCGCGGTCGTAATAAGCCAGTTGCAGCACAACGCGCAGCAGCCAGAAGACCGCAAGGAACGCGCTCAAGAAGCGGCCCAGAGGCGCGCCGCTGGTCAGCTCCGGGGCAAAGAAAAAACACAGGGCGCTGACCCCCAGAAGGACCAGGACCATGTAAATGGCATGGACGACGAATACCTGACGCACCATGCGAGAGACCTTGGCGAGGTTTTCCCGATAGTGGAGAATCCCAGGCACCCAGAAGTTCGCCGCGGCAATAGCCAAGTGAACCCCTCCTGCGACCCATAGAAACGGAACCATTGTATTCATCGAATTCCCTCCTTCTTAATACTCTGTGACATGGCGACTGAGCAGAAGCCTTGACGGCAATGACGCCGCGCCGCGATCCATCTATAGGCGTACCGCAGCAGCGGCATCGCGAAAGGAATGTTGCTTGAGATGACAAGTATCCATGCCCACCAGGGACGACGTTTTGCGCCCAGCTCAGACGCCAGGTATACCAGAGCGTCCGCTCCGCCCAAGACTCGGCCCTTGCGCGTCATGACTCGCATTTCTGCCAGCAATTGATCCTCGGGCAAATTCAGGTAGTCGCGGACCCACGAGGATTGCAGCGGCTCCGGGCGAAAGCCGCCCTCCTGAAGGGTGTTTTGGACTCGCGCCAGGAGGTGCAGGCAGAAGGGGCAACTTGCGTCATAGAGAACCCAGCCGCGTAGCTGCATCCTATCGACAGTGTCAGATATTTCTGTAAACAATGAAATCTCCAGACAAAAAATTTTACTTCCCGTCTGCCGCGCCTGCGGCAAGACTGTTCAAAAGTCCACGAACTTTGCCCTGCGCAGATAACAGTGCACGAAGCGTCCCCATAGGCACCCGAGAAATTTGCGTGTAGAGCGACGTTAGCATCTCGACAAAATCCAGCATTGCCTTCAGGCGGTCGCGTTTTTTGGCCTCGGCCGGCCCCGCCCCGTCCAATTCGCGCAGGCATTCGCGCAGAACCTTCACCGTGGGATCGATCTCGCGGCGCTTGCGTTCGTCCAGAATGACCCGCGCCATTTCCCAAACGTCCTTGGTCGCCTGGTAGTGCTCACGGCGATCACCCAGCAAGTGGACGGCTCTGACAATGCCCCAGCTTTCCAGTTCCCGCAGGCTGGTGCTCACATTGGAACGCGCAATCGAGAGCGTGCTGGCAATCTCCTCGGCATTCATCGGGTCCGGCGACAGATAGAGGAGAGCGTGGATTTGCGCCACAGTACGGTTCACGCCCCAGCGCGTTCCCATTTCCCCCCAGTGGAGGATGAACTTCTCGGTGACTGGATCTAAAGTCGGCATAATGCTTGTCAGTCAATTCTGACGCTACAGAATATACTGTATTAGCTGTCCGTTGTCAAGTTATTTTGTTGTCGGCAATCGCCGCCAATTGCCCTTTATCCACAATGAAACCGCCCAATATGTCGTAAATCGTTGTTATGCTTGGCGTTCGTCCGTAGGCCGAAAGACCTGCGTCAGGATCACCCCGATGGATACCAATACAATCCCCATCAGCATCAGCCAATTGAGGAATTCATGCAGGAAGAGGTGCGCAAACAGGGTCGCCACTAAGGGCGTAAGCGAGGAAAACGCGTAGACCCGCGCCACTGCCATCAGGCGCAGCGCGGTGAACATGCAGTAAATTGCGAGCACACCGGAAAGAACTCCACTGGCGAGAAATGCGCCCAGGGCGCGCCAATTTGCTGTGTGCAATGTGGGAAGCCGTCCGGCGACAATCAAGCCCGCAAAGGCGACTGCCACGCTGGTGATGAACTGAAGGAATATTGCGACCGATTGGTGCGCGCCGCGCAGTTGTCCATCGCGCCACAGCACGCCGGAGATTCCATAGGTAAATGCCGTGGTGAGTGCGAGTGGAATGGCCCAGAACCAGTGCGGCGAAATCGGCTGCCCACGTGACTGGCCGAGCGAAAGTCCCACCAAACCCAAAAAAATCACTAGCACGCCGGCAAGAGCGTAGCGGTGAATCCGCTCGTGCAGAAAAATCCAGGCGATTAGTGTTCCCCAAATAACGTAAGTCTCCTGCACGGGTACGGTTATGGTCACGCCCCCGAGGCTCATGGCAAGGTAATACAAGCAGAGCCCAAAGGTCGAAATCACACCCGCTACGACGAAAGCAAGGATCGGGCGCAAGCCGATGTATTGTGGCGAACTTGGGCGCAATTGATTGAACGTGCGGTGCTTCCACATCAAAATCAGGCCCAACGCCAGACTGGGCAATCCCCGCAGAGCCGAACCGATCAAAGCTCCACTCAGCGCGTTGGTCAGGACGACGGAAAGCGGCTGGAGGGGTTCAAGCTTGAGGGTGTTCCCACGATTAGCCTGCTTCACCCCTTCGTCATCGAAAGTATTCGCTGAAGCATAACCCAGTACGATACCGAGCGCCCAGGGTTCGCCGCGACGGCGGACGTTATTGGATGGAACAGCTTCCATGCACACCAATATAAGGGACAGCGCAATTTAATGAGAGCACAGCGATTATATCTGGTTGATGAGCTTGGGCAAGTTTAATCGCAAGCGGAAGCTTCCCAGCAGATTCGTTTCTCGCTCCGTTTGAATTGGTGCGAATTCCCCGCCACTGCGAGTCGAGACAACCTTTCATAGGCCGACCAACGTCAAAATTTGTGCAGGGCATTGTACGGAGCGACATGAATTGTAGCGGCGGTCGGAGCCTTCCCTGCCTTGGCGGGCCGGGCCGATTTGTGGTCATAGCCCGCCGCCACAGGCCAACGCCCAAGTAATTCTGCCGCTCTGTATAGACATCTTAGGAGGTTGAGTATTCTATGAAAATGCTAGGCAGAAAATCGTTCGTTGGATTGGTGGCAGCGATCGTCGCCACAGCGTGTCTTGGATTCGCGTCCTGGGGTTTCCACAAATCATCTGAGCGTGGAACGGAAGTGACTTTTCCCACCATGACGAAGTTCAATAACGGTGCCAAGCTACCGGCGGGTACCTATTGGATGGAAGTTCCCAAGAATTCCCAAACACCTGAGGTGAAGTTCTACAAAGAAAACGTGCAGACGGCGGAAGAGGGCGCGGCTAACACGACGGTAGTGGGCGGTAAAGTCATGGCTACCATAAAAGCCGAAATAGTTACTCAACAAAAGAAAAACGCAACCACGGAGATCGACAGTGTGGCGCGTGGGGATGCGCAAATAGTGAAAGCAATTCGCCCGGCTGGCTGGGATTTAGAAGTTGTCTTCGGTTCAGCGGGGGAGTAAGGATTCGCGAACGCCGCACAATGATGCAAGCTTGTCTTCCAATGGGAGCGGTCACAAGGCCGCTCTCTTTTTTCCATTGCAGCCCATTCGCTGGCGCCGATGGTTTATCATCCGCCCACACGGCGGCTTTCGCGATTAGAGGCATACCCTGCACTGCTTCGCACAGTCTGGGCGTGCAGGGGTAAGGAGCGAACACTCCTTCACATCAACCACGCGCAGGGATCCGAATTCGGCCTCACGCTGGTCTGCGAGCACGGAGGCCCGCACCTTGCGTTCCGGGCACCGCACGAAGCGTTTCCTAAGGCCTGGTCCCCATTTCCAAATTGCGTACCCGGCAACCGTCCAAGACACGGCGACCCCCACCAGCGCTTCCTTGATGATTGTAGTCATTGGAACCACTCCCATGCGAGGGTGCGGCCGCATCGGCCGCGAGGGAGCCTAATCAGAGACCAGAATATGCCCTTCTGCCTGAAAAGGCAAGCGATAGTCACGGGCGACCGCCGCGTCGTGGCTCTGCGGAATGCCTAATCTTCCAGCGTGGATATGTCGCCGGTCGGCAACCCCAGTTCCCAAGCTTTCAGGACGCGGCGCATGATTTTTCCACTGCGCGTCTTGGGAAGCTTCGCGCGGAATTCAATCTCGCGCGGCGCCGCATGCGCAGCCAACTTTTGCCGTACGAACTTTTGAATTTCATCCTTCAACTCGTCGCTGGGCACATGGCCTTCGCGCAGTGAAATGAAAGCCTTGATGATTTGTCCGCGCAGGGGATCGGGCTTTCCAATCACGCCCGCTTCCGCCACGGCCGGGTGTTCCACCAAGCAGCTTTCGACTTCGAACGGCCCCACGTTCTCGCCCGCCGTGATGATCAGGTCGTCAACACGCCCCTGGAACCAGTAGTAGCCATCCGGATCTTGATAAGCGCTATCCCCGGTGACATACCAACCCGGAATGCGGAAATAGGTCTCATAGCGTTCCGGCTGTTTCCAGATCGTCTGCATCATGCCGGGCCACCCGGGCTTTATCACCAGGTTGCCAAGAGTATTGGGAGGTAATTCTTTTCCCTCGTCATCGACGATGGCGGCATACACTCCCGGAATGGGCCGTCCCATCGAGCCCGGCCGGATGGTCATTGCGGGATAATTTGAAATCAGAATATGCCCTGTCTCGGTCATCCACCAGTTGTCATGGATCCGCCGCCCGTAGGTTTTCCAGCCCCACCACACCACTTCGGGATTGAGCGGCTCACCCACGCTCAGCACGTGCCGCAGGCTGGAAAGGTCGAATCTCTGCGCCACATCCTCTCCCGCTGCCAGCAGCATGCGGAATGCCGTGGGAGCGCTGTACCAGATGTTGATCCGGAAGCGCTGGATGGTTTCGTACCAATCGGCCGCATTGAATCTGCCGCCACGGATCAGGTTGGTTGTGCCATTGAGCCAGGGTGAAAAAATGCCATAAGACGTTCCTGTTACCCAGCCGGGGTCGGCGGTGCACCAGTAGATATCGTCCTCTCGCATATCGAGCACCCAGCGGCCGGTCATCAGGTGCCCCAGCATCGCCCTTTGCACGTGCAGCACGCCCTTGGGCTTTCCCGTCGAACCCGAGGTGTAGTGCATGATGAGCGGGTCATCAAGCGTCAGCCACTCAATCTCGGTCGTGTCTTCCGCCTTTTCCATCAAGGTTTCGTAACTCTTTTGTCCCTCAGCCAACTCGCCCGGCGGGGCCCCCACCAGAATAATGTGCTTCAGGGCAGGCAGATCGTATTGTGGAACGCGTTCCACAAGAGCCGGCGATGTCACCAAAGCCACGGCTTCTGCGTTGGCCATGCGGTCACGCACCGCATCTTCCATGAAAGCTTCAAAAAGCGGGCTGGGAATCGCTCCGATTTTCAAAATGCCGAGGATCGAGATATAAAGCTCCGGCCGTCGCCCCAGAAACACGAACACGCGGTCACCCTTCCCCACTCCCAGCTTACGCAGGACATTGGCAAAGCGGTTGGACTGGAGCGACATGTCCTCGAAGGTGAAACGCTCGGTGCGTTCTTTGTCGGTGTAAATCAGCGCCAATTTGTTGCGACGGCCGCGCGTCAGGTGACGGTCGATGGCCTCATGCGCCATGTTCACCTTTCCCGTCTTCGACCAATCAAACTCCTCGTAAGCATCTTCCCAGCGGAACGACTCGTAGCGCGCCTCATAGTCCTTCAGATGGTGTGTTTGGGGATCGTCCAACGGCCTCAAAACATTATTCATGTCAGACATGGGTTTCGTGGACATTATGGATGCCTCATAAGTGGGAGTTAGCCCTGCTTAGAAGGAAGTGATAAGTGAAGAGTGATGAGTGATAAGCAAAGCCCTCGCCCCAAGAGGGTTCTTGCTCATCACTCATCACTCTTTACTCATCACTGCTCTTCTATACGCTTCGTCCAGCAATTCGATCACGTGCATCACACGCCGTTGGCTGCCCGCGCGCTTCACCCCTGCGCGCAGTTGTAACAGGCAACCGGGATTGGCGGTCAGAACCACTTCCGCCCGGGTCTCGTCAATGCGGCGCATTTTGCTTTCAAGCAACCGTTCCGACATCTCGTTGTGAACGACGTTGTATACCCCCGCGCTACCGCAGCAGATTTCCGCTTCCTTCAGTTCGATTAGTTCCAGTTCCGGGATGGCCGCCAGCAGCTTGCGGGGCGCTGTGCGGATGCCCTGTGCATGCCCCAGATGGCACGGATCCTGGTAAGTCGCCCGCACTTTCATTATTCCCAGTTCCCTGTTCAAGTCAATCCCCGCCAGGAATTCCGTGACGTCGCGCAACTTGGCCACGAAGGCTTTTGCCGGCTCTTGGAATTCCCGGTCCTCTTCCGCAAAGAGGAGTGGATACTCCTTGAGAACCGAACCGCAGCCGGCGGCATTGGAAATAACAGCGTCAAATCCCCCCGCCAGGAAGGTCTGGATATTGCGCTTGGCCAAATCTCGCGCGATGCCGCGCATGCCGGCGTGCACGTGCAGCGCGCCACAGCATCCCTGGTCGCCGGGGATCACCACTTCGCAGCCGTTCTTGGTCAGGACTCGCACTGTGGCATCATTCAACCTGGCAAAGGAAAGGTTGGCGATGCACCCCGCGAGCAACGCCACCCGGTAACGCCGCTTCCCTTCCGCTGGAACCGTCGTGCCCAGGCGTTCGTAAAAGAAAGGCTTTTCCATGCGCGGGGCAAGTCGCGCCACTTGGTCGAGCCGGCCGGGGAGCAACTTTAGCAGCCGCGAACCGAGCACCAGCTTTTCCAGCCCGCATTGTTGATACACGCGCAAAAGTTTCCCCACGAATTGGAGCCGTCCGGGATGCGGCAGAATTTTGCAATAGAAAAGTTTGCGCAACAAAGTTGTGAGCGGCGGCCGGTGATAGTACTTTTCGATCTGGCCGCGCGCGACTTCCACCAGTTTGCCGTACTCGACACCCGAGGGGCACGCCGTTTCGCAGGCACGGCAATCCAGGCAAAGGTCGATATGACGAACAAAACTTTCGCCCAAAGGCAGCCGCCCGTTCTCCACCTGGATCATCTGGTAGATGCGGCCGCGCGGCGAATCCATTTCCAATCCCAACTCGCGGTACGTGGGGCAGGCGTTCAAGCACAGACCGCAGTGCACACAGCGGGAATAATCCACCCAGCGCGGCGCCTCGCCCGCGCCGTAGCCCGAGCGCTTCTCGCGCGTACTTAATTTATCCGCGATTGTGGAATTCCCGCTTTTCAAGGATCCGGACCCTCAATTACCCAATTTCTAGATGCCGCCCAAGAACCGCCCCGGGGCCAGAACCTCTTTGGGGTCCCAAGCAGATTTGATTTTGAGCATGGCGTCAAGATCGTCGCCACCCGCACCCCAAACGTCCACCTGGCTTTTGAGGTCCACCTGGCAATGTTCGATGACCAACGTGCCACCAAGCTCTGCCGCCGCCTGGCGCAGGCGGACCACCAAGCCTAGGACGCTGGCGCTCAGCGCCTGCTGTAATGCACACAGGTGGACAATACCCACCCCCACCTGGGCGAAACTCGCGAGCGCGATCCGCTCAGCTTCGGCTTCCTGTTGCGCACGGCTCACAAATTCCTCGCTGGCCACCTCGGGCAGCGCGGCCTTCAGAACGGTGACGTCCCGGTATTTCTGCTGAAGCCAGAGGGCAAGGTTGGAAACGCGCTCCCACGCCTCCTCCGCTCCGTCCAGGCGGGTCAGGGGCACCCCCGCGGCAGAGGCGAGTTGCCTGAGTTCATATGCGCAACGTTCAATGACCCGATGCGATCCGCCCACTTCGATCCACAATTCCGCTCCCGGCCGCTCGTGCACTTGGACCGAATCACTCAGCAACGCCGTAGCCGGGGAATCGAGCAGCACCAACCGCAACGGCTCGAGCGGCGAGCGCCGAATGCTCCTGCGCAAGTCCCTCGCAATGCCCAGGGTGCCGGCTCGCAATGTGAAGGTCGCGCGCTCCGGTGGTTTCGGAAAGAGTTTCAGGCTGGCTTCGACAATCACGCCCAACGTGCCGAATGAGCCGGTCAGCAGTTTCCCAAGATCGTAGCCCGCGACGTTCTTCACCACCCTCCCACCGGTTTTGGCAATCTTCCCTTCCGGGGTGGCAATTTTCAATCCCAGAACCATGTCACGGGGGCCACCGAAACCCTGGCGCAACGGCCCCGCCGCATTGGCCGCGATAATTCCACCCAGGCTCGACTCAGCTCCCCCGCGCGGATCGAGTGGCAACCACAAACCGTTCCTTCCTGCGAGGGCCTGGAAATCTCCAAATGTCATTCCGGCCTCGACGGTGATCGTCAGGTCCGCAGGCTCAAAATGGATGACGCGATTCAGTTCACCGAGAGGAAGGGCGACGTCATATCGTCGGGGGGGATTCCCCGTGGAAAGTTTCGAGCCCTTGCCGCGCGGGATCAGCGCCAGATGATGCTCGCTTGCGTAACGCAGGACCGCAGCCACCTGTTCCGCCGTGGAGGGAGAAACGGCGCAATCCGGGACCTTACCATCCACCGCCAGAGCTGCGCAGGCAGCGGGATCCGCCAGCACGTGGGATTGGCCTACGAGCGCTGCAAGTTCCGTCCGCACGGAATCTACCGCAAGGGTCACACCGGGCCTCCCCCCACCAATCCTCCGCGTAGTTCCCCGCACATTTTCCCCGTGGGAAGAAGTTTCCCTGGGTTCAATCGTCCCAGAGGATTGAACAGGTTCTTGATCCGGCTCATTAATTCCAAATCATCCTCAGAAAAGATGAGCGGCATGAGGTCGCTTTTTTCCAAGCCCACGCCGTGCTCGCCGGTTATTGACCCACCCATTTCCACACAGCGCATGATGATGTCTTTAGCCGCCTGAACGACACATGCGGTCTGCTCCCGGTTGCGTTCGTCATACAGGATGAGAGGATGTAGGTTTCCGTCCCCCGCATGAAAGATGTTGCCGATGTGCAAGCCATATTTCTTTTCAACAGTGCCGATGAAATCCAGCATTTCCGGTAAGCGCGTGCGCGGGATGACGCCGTCCTGGACGTAGAAGTTCGGGGTAATGCGGCCGAGGGCGCCGAAGGCGCCCTTTCTGCCCTTCCACAACAGGTCGCGTTCTTCGGCCGATTTCGCGCGCCGAACTTCACGCGCCTGATTATCCCGGCAAACGGCCTCAATCTCATCGGCGTGCTCTTCCACGGCTTCCTTCAGTCCTTCAACCTCGATCAGCAGCACCGCGGCGCAATCCATGGGATAGCCGGCGTGCGTTGCTTCCTCCACCGCACGCAAGCAAAAACCATCCATCATTTCCAGAGCCGCCGGCGTGATCCCCCGCGCGGTGATGGCCGCCACCGTGCGCGTCGCATCCACCACCTTATCGTAAATCGCCAGCAGCGTCTTTACCGCCTCGGGCTTGCGAGATAATCGCACGGTGACCTCTGTGACGATGCCGAGGGTGCCTTCCGACCCCACAAAGACCCCCGTAAGATCGTATCCCGGCCGGTCCCAATGGCGGGCTCCGGTGTGAATCACCTCACCATCGGGCAGCACCACTTCCAGGGCCAAGACGTGGTTGGTCGTCACACCATACGCCAACGTGTGGGGACCACCGGAATTCTCCGCCACGTTGCCGCCGATCGTGCAGGCCTTCTGGCTGGAGGGGTCGGGCGCGTAATAGTAACCCTCATCGGCAACGGCCAACGAAAGGTCGAGGTTCACCACTCCGGGTTGCACCCGCGCGCGCTGGTTCTCCAAATCAATTTCCAGAATTTGCTTCATGCGCGAGAAGACCAGTAGGATGCCACCCTCCGTAGCCACCGAGCCGCCACTTAAACCCGTGCCTGCCCCGCGCGCCACCAGGGGCAGATTCTCCCGCAGTGCCAACTTCGCAATCTGCACCACGTGCTCAGTGGTACGAGGAAAAGTGACAACGTCAGGTTGCCGCAGCGAGGAAAGCGCGTCGTACTCGTAGAGCATCAAGTCTTCCCGACGCCACAGGATGCCGTCCTCGCCTACGATCCTGGCCAGCTCCCGGAAAAGACCTTTGGATTTCATAGCGAACCGTGAAGGCAACGGATGAACAGAAGAGCGGGGATGATCGACCGCCTTCGGGTGCTAAACGAAGGTCAACTCCTCCCCAACGGCCCTCCCGCGCAGTATATCCCTGCCCCCTATTGTGGTCAACGCTGCGTGCTTTGTCGCGAAAACACAGCGGACCACAGTCGAGCGCTTCTTGGCTCGCAGCAGACCACGTGGATTGGCCTGCTTGCAGAGACGGAAATGCCCCGGGACCTGTCCGGATTCGCACGGGCAATTCCCAAAAGCGGACAGGCCGAGTCAAAGGTAATCCCTTGAAAACTTCCTTGCTGTTTTATTATCAAGGCCTTATCGGCGCGCGGGAATGGCATGTGATTTGCCTCTAATCTGTCCTGAGCGAGGGATTCTGCCGGGGCAGAAAGTAGTCGCAATTCGATCGCAGAAGCGCGTTCCCCCTCGATGCGGAGTATCGTCCATGGCGCTTTCAAAAGAAATCAACGGCGCAATTCGAGACAAAGCGCGAGTTGCAAATCCGTGAAGAGAAATTCACACTCTCTTCACAAGAATGTGGAAACTTTTCGTCCTCACCCTGCGTATAGTTGGGAGAAGGCGGAAACAGCAGATGGGCGATATACACCGGAAGGCTGAATGACGAAGGAGCAAGATCCGGGTTGCCCAACCGTTGCGATGCCTTCAAGATGGTTGGGTAGAGGAAACGCTGGGCGGCTTACCAAAGCTTCTTTTCTGCGTCTAAGCGGTAGACACGAGAATAGGGGCTGCGGACGGGAACTGTGGTGACTTTTAAAGTGCCTCAGCGTCTAACGGGTAAGGGGTAAGAAACAAATCGGGGTTAAATGGACTGCCGTTGCCGACGGTTTGGCGGCCTGAGCAACGACAATCCCGGAGGAAACACGTGAAGCCTGTTGACTTCCCGTCTTTCATTTAACCCCAGCTCATTTTAGGGGCGCTTCAGTGGCAATTGCAAGCGAAACATCAAATCGGACTGGCGGGCGTTCCATTCGGTTCGGGATCAAAGATCGCCAGAATCAACACCCAGGGCAACCACCAATTATGAGGAGGATGGACATGAAATTGACGAAGACTTTGAGTTTCACGATTGTCGCGATGGCCTTCTTTGTTGCGGCCGGTGCCGGGGCCAAATCGAAGGATTACAGAAATGTGGTCCTTCATTCCAATGCCACAGTAGCCGGAGCACACCTGGCGAGTGGCACCTACACAGTGCAGTGGCAAACCCACAGTCCCGAGGCGACGGTTTCCTTCTTACAGGGAAGCAAAGTTGTGGCGACCGCCGAAGGGAAAGTTGTGGATAGTGGAAGGACGTACCCTTCCAACCAAGTCGTGTACGACGAGACCGCCGATGGCGCGCACGTGATCCGAGAGCTTCGCTTCAAGGGATCGAGCGAAGTCATCGAATTCAATCAGTAGCATCAGCGCCGTTCCAACCATCTGGGCCTGGAAATTTCGGCTCAGGCAGCACGGATCTTCAGGCTGCGGCTCCGCCGCGGCGGCTCAGGAATTAGGTCGTAAAGGTGGAACGGCGCCAGCCGGCGCAGCCGTAGGGTCGGTAAAGGCTCGTTGGGCCTGCGGCTGCGTCGCGACTGCCCGCCCCGGGAAAGCATGTTTGCGGGTTGCCTCCCGAGTAAGCATGCTTTTCCCGTGGGCAGCCGCGGTTCCTCACGGTAAAATGCCCTTGCATGGTACCGATCCCCCTTACGGACCACATTCGCCGGCGTACCTTCTGGGCATTTACCTTGGTCCTGATTGTAACCAACTTTTGGGCGTTTTTCATGGAGCTCTCTCTCGGCCCAAACTTGAACCGTTTTATCCTCTTGTATGGATTGGTCCCTGCCCGCTATTCGCAGGTTGCCCTCTTCACGCTTCCCGCAAAACTCACCGTGGCTCCCCTTTTCGTCTCCATGTTCCTCCACGGCGGGTGGCTGCACCTACTGGGAAACATGCTCTTTCTCTTTGTGTTCGGACGCAGCATTGAGGACCGCTTCGGACATTTTCCTTTCCTTCTGCTTTACTTGATTTCCGGGGTGGCGGCCGCTCTGGTCCAGATCCTCGTCAGTCCAGGATCCCGTGTCCCCACCATTGGGGCCAGCGGCGCCATTGCCGGGGTGCTGGGCGCGTATTTCATTTGCTATCCCGGAGCGCGCATCACCACCCTCATCCCACTTTTCATTTTCTTTTGGACCGTCCAGGTTCCTGCCCTCCTGCTTCTTGGCTACTGGTTCCTCATTCAGTTCGTCGCGGGATTCCAGATGCTATCGATACAAACCGCCACCGCCGGCGGAGTCGCATGGTGGGCTCATATTGGAGGCTTCGCCTGTGGTGCGCTGTTGGCCCTGATCATGCGGCCGCAGCGTCGCGGCCCCGTTGTCGAAGTCGTTTCCTAAAGCATGGTGGTTCAGAAATTCGCCAGCCGCGGGGGGTGAGGGGTTTAGGGTCAAACAGGGATACTTTTACTTGACAAGGTATGAATGAGTATTGATGCGGGCTAAAGACGGGTGCGAATCCATTCCCCCCACCTGACAAGTTGTCAACTTTCCCCCCAGGTCGGGAGTAGTGATCCCCTGATGAATCGCCTCGGCCACAACCGTGTCTAGAAGGGCAGCGCGAACCCGCTCTGTAGGTCCGCGGTTTTTCCTTGTCCCTTGGGGACGAGCCGCGGAGCTACAAAACAGGTTCGCGTTACACCTGCTCGATGGAATTCCCGGGACCTTTCTCCTCTCCCCTCTCGCGCTCGGTGAGATAAACACCCGCCAGGATGAGGCCGCCGCCGATCAGGACCTTTGAGGTCAGCCGTTCCGAAAGCACCCAGATGCCCAACCCGCTGGCGATGACCGGTTGCAAATAGTTAAAGGCCGCGGCGCGAGATGCCGCCAACTCCGTCATCACGTAGGCAAAGAGCAGATAGGAGATCACCGAGCCGAACACGACCAGAAAAGCCAGCCCCCACCATGCCTCCAGGCTGAGAGCGGCCCAGTTCGTAACCACCACCGCGTGGGCGCAGAAAGGGAGCATCATGACTGCGCCGAGGGCAAAGATGAGCGTGTTCAGCGTCAGCGCGTCGTAATGGTTGGCCACTTCCTTCACCAGGATGGTGTAGATAGCAAAAACCAGCGTGCTCGCCAGCAGGATGAGGTCACCTACCCAATGGCCGCCGATTCCCTGCCCTGCCTTGTCGGCCGTCAAGATGCCGACTCCTGCAAATGCGATCATCATCCCCGCGATTTTCCAGGCCGTCAGCACTTCCAGCCGGATCACCACGGCGATGACCAGCACCATCACCGGTCCCAGGGCCACAATCAGGCCCGTGTGCGCCACGGTGCTGCGCGCCATTCCGCCGATAAACGTAAGCTGGTTCAGGGCAATGCCATTCGCCGCCATCGCCACCAGGAATAGCCATTTCCGCGGCGACAATTGCAGGCGGCGCATTCGGCCGCTGGCCAGAAACCAGATGAGGTAAATTATCGCCGCGCCCAGCACGCGCAGTTGTGCCAGCGCCAGGGGGCCAAATCCGGTCAACGCTTCCTTGCCGGCTATGATGTTGCTGGCCCAGCAGACCGTCACCAGCAACATCAGCAAGTGCATGCGGCTGTGCCCCGCGCGAGCCGAGGGGTTCGCAGGGAGATTCGGCGTGGCGCTACTCAAACGACTCCTTCCGCACCGTCAACTTTTCGATTCGCTGCCGATTGGGGGTGTAGCCCAACCCCGCCGCTTGGGGAACGTGAATCGTCCCCTGCGCACTCACTGTGACCTCCGGGTCAATGATGTCTTCGCTCCAATAACGCTTGCTGGCGGAAACATCGCCGGGCAAGGTGAATCCCGGCAGCGTGGACATGGCGATATTGTGGGCGCGCCCAATGCCGGACTCCAACATGCCGCCGCACCACACCGGAACGTTTCGGCCTCGGCACACGTCGTGGACTTGCCGCGCTGCCGTGAATCCGCCCACTCGCCCCAGCTTGATATTGATAATCTTGCATGCACCGATTTCGAGGGCCTTGCGCGCGTCGTCGGCGCTGTGAATGGATTCATCCAGGCAAATGGGCGTGGCGATTTGCTTCTGAAGCTTGGCGTGGTCCAATAAATCATCCCAACCCAGCGGCTGCTCCATCATCATCAGGTAGAAACGGTCGAACTCTTTCAAGTGCGCGGCGTCGGCCAGCGAGTAAGCACTGTTCGCGTCGGCCATCAGCAGGATGCGCGGAAACCGGGTGCGAATCGCTTCAAGCACGTTGACATCCCACCCGGGCTTGACCTTCACTTTAATCCGTTGATAGCCCGCGGCCACTTCGCGCTCAATCTTTTCCAGCAGTGCCGGAATCGAAGTCTGAATTCCGATGGAAACCCCGCAGGGAATTTCCGCCAGCGTCCCGCCCACCAATTTCGCCAAGGGCAGGTTTTTCTGTTGCGCGGCAATATCCCAGAGGGCATTTTCGAGCGCCGCCTTCGCCATGTTGTGGCCGCGAATTGGGCGAAAGCGCGGGGCGACGTCACCGGGCGCCTCCCAATCTTTGCCGAGCGTCCAGGGGATCAGAAAATCGCGCAGAATGTGCCAAGCCGTCTCGGGCGTTTCGTAACTGTAAAAGGGCTCTTCACCCGCCGTCACCTCGCCCCAGCCGGTCAGGCCGTCGGCATCAACCCGGACCAGAACGATTCGCCGCAGGGTGGTGCGCCCGAAGCTCGTCTCAAAAAAATGCACGAGCGGCATTTGCAATTCACGAAGTTCGATGCGGTCAATTTTCATAGAAAGTCAAATCCTCTCACCGCGGAGGCACAGAGGTCACGGAGAAAAATTCTTTATTGGAGAACTGATCAGCATGCCATCTTGATGCGTTGCAGTCGTGGCTTTTCTCTGTGCTCTCTGTGTCTCTGTGGTGACGCCTTTGTTTCGAATTCCCTCCTTATCGATGCTGCTCACGAGCTTTGACCTGCCCCCAAACCGCTTCCATTTCTTCCAATGAACATTCCTTCAACTGCTTGCCGCGTTTCAGGATTTCCTGCTCCATGGCCTGAAATCGGCGTTGAAACTTCTGGTTGGCCCGGCGGAGGCAACTCTCCGGATCGAAGTGAAGGAAGCGCGAGAGGTTGGCCACCGCGAAGAGCAAATCGCCCACTTCCTCTTCCACCCGCGCCGCCGGGCCGGGTGGTTGCACGGCCAACTCCTGCCGCAACTCGTGGACCTCTTCCTCAATTTTCTCCAGCAGGTCACCGACTTTTGCCCACTCGAACCCCACCTCCGCCGCGCGCGTGCCCAGCTCGTGAGCCACCAGAGTGGACGGCAGCGAAGGGATGATTCCATCCAGAACGGAATTGTTGGTGCGCTTGCCCTCGGCGCCGCGCTCCTGCTCCTTAACCGCGAGCCAACTCTGGAGCGCCTCACCGGCGTTTCGCGCTCGCACTTCGCCGAACACGTGCGGATGCCGCCGCATCAGCTTAGCGTGCACGCGTTCCGCCACATCATCGATCGTAAACCGCCCTTCTTCCTCTGCAACCCGCGCGTAGAACGTCACGAGAAAAAGCAAATCCCCAAGCTCATCCTCGAGCCCGTCGAAATCGCGCGCATTCGCCGCATCCACCACCTCGTAGGCCTCTTCCAGCAATAGCCCTTTTAAAGTGTCGTAGTTTTGCGCCTGGTCCCATGGGCAGCCTTGCGGACTTCGCAAGTACGCCGTCAGCTCGATCAGTTTGCGAAGAGTTTCTTCAGCCAGGGTGGTTCTCGTTTCTTCCGCTCGTGGTGAGCGGCGGCAGATTAGGTTAATGCAGTAATCTATCAAGCCACGCTAAGCATTCGCAAGAGCCGCTCGTTGATAAACCTGATGCGTTGTATATTGGAACTGATGTGGGAGGCTTGCGACGATGGCAATGGAAGACTTTGTTTATGAAATTACGTTTGAATGGAAAGACATAAGCAAATTGGAAAGGATTAAGAGAACCAAGAAGTTGTGCACTTCCCCGAACACCAGAGAATTCATTCAGAAGTATTTTCCAGAGTTTTACGCTGAAGCATTCCCTCCATGCCGGACTGGCTGACCGCTTCGGTTTGGGTACAATGGGTGGGGAGGTCACCATGGGGATATTTACTCGAAAGGCAGCATGGCTGTTTGTGGCCTGCATTTCCTGGGTTGCGCCGGCATGGGCGCAGCAGGCGCGGGTTTACGTTTCGTCGCAAGCGGGCGACCGGCTGACGGCCAAGCCCCCATTGCAGTTCCAGGCGGGCCGGCGCGACAGCACAGCTGCCACGTTCACTGTTGATGAGTCGACGCGCTACCAGCAAATTGACGGGTTTGGCGCCTCGTTTCTCGAATCGGGATCGCTGACCCTCAACACTCTGGAGCCCGCCGAGCAGGAAAAGGTCCTGAAGGCTCTGTTTGATCCCCAGACCGGCGCGGGCTTCTCGGCAATGAAATGCCCACTGGCGGGTACGGATATGATGCCCGCGGGACCCTGGTACACTTACGACGATACGCCCGGCGACATCGGAATGGAACATTTCAGCGTCCGCCGCGACCTCGCTCCTGCCGGGTTAATCACCTACATCAAGCGCGCCCGCCGGTACGGCAGCTTCAAGCTTCAGGCGCCCATGGACTTTCCTCCTGACTGGATGCTCGTGGAGGTCGGCAAGCAACCGGACGGCCGGGCGGCCCTGAATGTCGATCCCAAGTTTTATGACGCGCTGGCGTTGTACTACCTTCGCTATCTTCAGGATTATGAACAAAACGGTGTCTTCATTGACTACCTGAGCCTATTCAATGAGAGATATACCAAGATCACTTACCCCCAAATTCGTGACCTGCTGAAAGACCATGTCGGGCCGCTTTTTGCTCGGAACCACGTGCGCACCCAAATTCAATTCCGCGAGGCCTCCACACGGGCCGAGGCCGGCAAGGAATATCCCACGGTGCTGGAGGATCCTGACGCCAGAAAATATGTGGGCTCCCTGGCCTATCATGGATATGACTTTAAGAATTTCGATGCCATTGCGGAGTTGCACCGCCGCTACCCGGGCCTTCCCTTGTGGATGACCGAAATCTGCTGGGTCAAACTTCCCGTTTATGAGTTCAGTGACGGCGACTTTTGGGGAAATCAGATCGCCTCCGATCTGGAAGCCGGCGCTTCCGCCTGGATCTACTGGAACATGATTCTGAACGACAAGGGCGGGCCGTGGCTGGTCTCAGTGATTCATGGCGATCCCGACCCGAACATCCAGCATCCTGTAGTCATCATCAACCGCGCGACCCAGGAAGTGACTTATACGGGCCTTTACTACTACCTCGCCCACTTCAGCAAGTTCGTGCGGCCCGGATCGGTCCGCATCGCAACTTCGGGGTCCGAAGAGGGCTTTCGCTGCCTTGCATTTAAGGAACCGAAAGGCGAAGTAGTGGCCGAGTTGCTCAACAGCCGGAAATCCGACGCCCCGGTCACGCTCCAGTGGCAGGGCCGGCAAATTTCCCTGAATCTGCCTGCCATTTCCATCAGTACGGTCATCTGGAATCCAGCGGTAAAACCCGGCATGTAGGGGCACCCCTCGTGAGTGCCCTAGCGTCGGCCATGCCGACTGGAGGGCAGGCACGAGGCCGCCCCTACGAAACGTGTTTGGTTGCGGCTCCACCGCGCTGTGCTTCATCTTTTCTCGCGTGCCTGCGGCCTAACGCTGAAAATTCGCAGTGATGAATTCTTTAAACGCTTCGTCGGTGGGGATGTACTTGCACGGGATGACCAGAAATAAACCCTCGTGAGGGAGTTTGCGCAGAGCGTCCCGCAAGTATTCAAAGCCCGTGCATACTTGCAGAATCAGGCGAGTTTTCTCCAATATCTCCCTGAACACCGGCACCATGTCCTGCAAGGTTGGCCCAATGGTTTCCAGGGTCATTTCCACCCCGGCGATGCCGGGAACATTTATCACGTGTGTGTAGTGTTTGTAGCCGGTGGAGTGGAAATGGAACAGAACGTAGGAGCCCAGGTGCTTAACGATCGCGGCGTTGAATTGCATGAAAATATCGCGATAGAGGGATGGTGAGCACATCCCCAGGGCATCCTCTTGCAGCATGACGGTCTTTCCGGGCGCCCAATACCCCATGATTTGCACGAAGCCGCCCAGCTTGGGTTGCACAATGGAATAGTGGGTATCGATTTCCATCATCAGCGCCTGGTTCACGCGGCTCGCGGCCCTTTCCACGGCTTGGGGGTTGTCATGCAAATCCAGGAAGAACTCCGTCATCCCCCGCATGGCAGCGAGGGCGTCCGAGGGCCCACGGAGAATCGAAGGACTGACCCAGCAATCGGGCGGGGCCTGTGCCTCCAGCCGCTGGGTCTCACGCCGCAGGCAATCGAGCCAGCCGTTGGGAGCGGGGATGGGGACGTGAGCCAGTTCGTCCACAGACTCGACGAAATGGGCGGGCGCCAAGGATCCCTGGGAATAGCGCACGGGGCAGCCGCATAAAGCCTCCAACCAAGGTATTCCCCGCCACGCGGCTGAGAAGGCCATGTAGTCGTCACAGGACACGGATCGATTGGCAAAGCTGTACTCGTACTCGGTGGCCACTAAATTTTCGTTCACATCTTCGGGGCAGACCGTGGGGCGTATGAACGGCCGCCGCAGGAAATTGATAGGCAAGTAGATGCCTTCGTCATAGATGCCCACCGGAGGCCGGCCTGTGCTTTTCCTGTCCCAAAAGCTCTCCTGGAAACGCTGAACACTTTCGATAAGTTGTGCTTGGGTTTTCATTGTTTGCTGGGTCCGGATTGATGACCGGCAACAAATTCGTTGCTACCCTTCAGATCGCATGCCAACGCGATTCTAACACAGATGGAAAACCGCAAACTCCGGCTTTCTACTCGAGCATCCTTACATCACCCATCCCCGCGCTTTGCTTGCGGTAACCATGCGGGTATGCTAGGGTTCTATTGACGCGAGTTGAGTATAAGGTTTCGGTTCCCGTGAAGACAGAACCTGTCGAAGCAGATTTCCTGAGCCAGATCGATCTCGACCGCCTGCCCCGGCACATTGCCATTATCATGGATGGGAATGGGCGATGGGCTAAGCGCCGGCGCCTGCCGCGCATCGCCGGCCACCGGGCGGGAATCCGGGCGGTGCGGCAAGCCGTGGAGGCGTGCGCTCGCCTGGGCGTCCCTTGCCTGACTTTGTATGCCTTCTCCGTGGAAAACTGGAAGCGGCCGCACATGGAAATCAAGCTCCTGATGGGCTTGCTGCGCGAGTATTTGAAAAAGGAAATCGGCGAACTCAACCGGCAGAACATCCGCCTGGAGGTCATCGGGAGGATTCACGCGCTGCCCAAGCCGGTGTTCCAGGACTTGCAGAATGCCCTTGACCAAACCCGCAAGAATTCCGGCCTGCGGCTGGTTTTGGCGCTGAATTACGGAGCGCGGGCGGAATTGGTGGATGCGGTCAACGATCTGCTTGCACAGGCGAAAAGCAACGGCTCGGTAACGGTTGACGAGTCCATGCTGGGCGAACATCTTTACACCCGCGGTCTTCCCGACCCCGACCTGCTGATCCGCACCAGCGGTGAATTGCGCCTGAGCAATTTTCTCCTCTGGCAAGTGGCCTACGCAGAACTTTGGGTGACGGAAACGCTTTGGCCGGACTTCACGCAAAAAGATCTGTTCCAGGCGATCATCGATTTCCAGAAGCGGGAGCGCCGTTACGGCGGCTTGGGGATGAGCTGACCCGAAGGACCGAAATTCGAAACTCGAAATTCGAGAATCGCGCCGAGTTTCGAGTTTCGATTTTCGTCGTTTCTGCACATGCTAAAACGCACTCTGACTGCCCTCTTGTTAATTCCCCCTGTCGTTTACCTGATCGGGTGGTCCCCGAAATGGCTCTTTCTGCTGACGCTAGTGTCTGCGGTGGTGCTAGCCCTGTGCGAGTACTTCGCGCTGTGCCGCGCCATGGGCTTCAAGGCATTTCCCTGGGTTGGCTATGGGGCAGGGGTGGCTCTGTGCCTGGCGCAGGCGTTGCCCGGAGATATGTACCCCCTCGCCGTAGCGCCCTTGCTCGTGGCATTGATGATGCTCATTCCCACCTTGGCCCTGTGGCGAAGCACGGATTTAAAGGACTATTTGGTGGCTACGTCGGTGACCATATTCGGAGATTTGTATATCGGGCTCGCTCTTTCGTGTTTGGTGCCGATTCGCTTTTCCACCTCTTACTTAGGAGGGGGCTGGATGCTCGTGCGCAGAGCAGAGGGATCGCTGGCCTTGCCCCTCGGCACCAGGTTGGTCCTGCTTTTGTTCGTAATAATTTGGGCGGGCGACACCTCCGCGTATCTGGTTGGTCGACCCCTGGGGCGCAAACCGTTTTTCCCCCGTATTTCCCCCCGCAAAACCTGGGAAGGGGCGCTGGCGGGCTTGGCAGGAAGCCTCCTTGCCGCCTGGGCCTTCGCGCATTGGTTCTGGAAGACAGCCGACATGAAAACAGTTATGCTGATTGCCGCCTGGGTAGCGGTGGCGGGCCAAGTCGGCGACCTGGTGGAGTCAGCGATCAAACGGGGGGCCAATCAAAAAGATTCCGGCACTCTTTTGCCGGGCCACGGGGGCTTTCTTGACCGCATTGACAGCCTGCTTTTTGCTGCACCGGCGCTCTGGCTAGCCATGTGGATTCAAGGATTCTTGCCATGACCCAGGGGTTGTGCATTCTCGGCTCGACAGGTTCCATCGGCCAGAACTGTCTGCGCGTGGTGGAGAGTCTTCCGGACCGTTTCCATGTGGTGGCGCTTTCGGCGGGGAAGAATTTGGATGTGCTCGCCGAGCAGATCGCGAAGCATCACCCCCGATTTGTGGTGGTAAGCCAGCCTGAATACAAAGAACAATTACGAAATCGCCTGAAGCGGCGCGAATACAAACGGCTGAAGATTGCCTGGGGGGTCGAGGGCCAGGTGGAAGCCTCGACGCACGATACGGTGGATTTCGTCGTTTCCGCGGCGCATGGTACCACCGGGCTGGTGGCCACTTACGAAGCCGTTCGCGCCGGCAAGCACGTGGGCCTTGCCAACAAGGAGACTCTGGTGGCCGCCGGGGAGCTGGTGATGCGCGCCGCAGCCCAACGGCGCGTCCAAGTCCTTCCCATCGATAGCGAGCATTGCGCCGTGCACCAATGCCTCCGTGCCGGGCAGCGGAAGGAAATCAAGCGCATCATTTTGACGGCATCGGGCGGGCCTTTTCTGAAAACGCCCTTGCGGCTCTTTGATTCCATCAGCCCGGAGCAGGCCTTGAAGCATCCAATATGGAGGATGGGAGGAAGAATTACCATTGATTCGGCGACGCTGATGAACAAGGGCTTGGAAATCATTGAAGCGCATTGGCTTTTTGGAGTCCCTCCGGGGCAAATTGACGTTGTAATCCACCCTGAATCCATCGTCCATTCCATGGTAGAATTTGTTGATGGGTCAGTGATGGCGCAATTGGGGGTTCCGGACATGCGCATTCCGATTCAATATGCGCTGACTTATCCGGACCGCGTGGCCGTCACAGAAAAGGGGCTAGGGCTTGACCTCATCTCAGCGCGCCGGCTGTATTTTGGGAAGCCCGACACGAAGCGATTCCCCTGCCTGGATTTGGCGCGCGAAGCCCTGGCGCAGGGGGGGATTATGCCCTGTGTTCTGAACGCTGCGGACGAGGTTGCGGTTGAGGCCTTCTTGAACAACCGTCTGAGGTTTTCCGCGATCCCACGGTTGATCGAAGAGGTGATGCGGCAAATGGGCTCGCATTGGACCATGAATTCGCTGGATGACGTTCTGGAAGGAGATCGGGAAGCCCGGCGGCGCGCAGCGCAAGTGATAGCGGCCATTTCTGCTTAGGGTAAAGGACTTTTACATGAGTGGTTTTGTTACAGACGCGCTGGTGGTGGTCGTGGTCCTGGGGATCATGATCTTCCTGCACGAGTTAGGTCACTTCATGGCCGCGAAAGCTTTTGGCGTGCGCGTGCTGGTGTTTTCCCTGGGATTTGGAAAGTCTCTCCTTCACATCCAACGCGGTGAGACGGATTACCGGATCAGCGCCCTGCCGTTTGGGGGCTACGTCAAAATGGCGGGGGACGATCCCTCCGAGCTCCGGCAAGGGGACAAAGGGGAATTCTTGTCTCAATCCCGCTGGCACCGGTTCGTGATCGTGGTGATGGGGCCGGCGATGAACATCCTGCTGGCTGTTGTCCTTTTGACTGGACTGTACCACTACCATTTTCAACGCCCGGCCTACCTGGACCAAGCCGCCCGCGTCGGCGATGTGGAGGCCGGATCGCCCGCCGCCCTGGCCAATATCCAGCCTGGGGACTTGATCCTCCGTTTTGGGACCGAGAACAGCCCCAAGTGGGAGGACGTCGATCTCAAAATCCTGACCAGCGTGAATGAGACCTTTCCCCTTCAGATCGAGCGCAATGGCGAGATGGTGAAAACCGCGATTACGCCGATCGCCAAGGGCCCGAACCGGGTCGGCTACGCCGGATGGGAACCGATCGCCCCCGGCATTCTCGATTGGGTAGAACCCGGACTTCCCGCCGACAAGGCGGGATTGAAAGCCGGTGACGAGATTGTGGGAATCGATGGGCACAAGGTTTACTACTTCCCGAGCGTCGCCTATGCCATTCAAACGGGCAATGGCAAGCCCATAACCTTTGATGTGATGCGCGCGGGCAAAGAGTTTCAGGCCACGGTCCAGCCCACCTACGCTGAAATGATGGGCGAAAAGCGGTGGTGGGTGGGGTTTCGGTTCCGCAATGGGATGGTCGTCCTCCAGTTGCCTTGGCCGAAGGCGCTGGCAGCTTCGCTGGATGACAACGCGCGTAATTGCCTTGCCACCTTCGACGTTCTGGGCAAGATTCTTACCCGGCGCATGTCGGCGCGCTCGCTCTCCGGCCCCATTGGCATCGCGCAGCTTTCCGGAGAAGCCTATCGCGCGGGACTTCCCGAGCTCCTCCTGCTGGTTTCGTTCATCAGCCTGCAACTGGGCATTTTCAATCTGCTGCCCATTCCCGTTCTCGACGGCGGCGTAATTCTGCTTCTGCTGGTGGAGGGATTGCTTCGGCGAGATTTGAGTTTGGAGGTCAAGGAGCGCTTCGTGCAAGTGGGAATCGTCTTCCTCCTCTTACTCGCGGCCTTCTGCATGTATAATGACTTGGTGAAGACACTGAGACCGTATTGAAGGAGTTAGGAGACAGGAGTCCGGAGTCAGGAGGCGGTAGATTTCCTTCTGTCTCCTGACTCCTGTCTCCTGACTTCTTCATTTAAAAGGAGTTTCTGTGAATTTTAGTGATACGGAATTCTTCCCACCTCGGAGAAAGACTCGTCCGGTCAAGGTCGGCCGCCTGACCGTGGGCGGAGATGCGGCCATCGCGGTCCAATCTATGACCAAGACGGACACGCGCGAGGTGGAAAAGACGGTCGAGCAAATCCAGCAGATGGAGGCAGCGGGGTGCGAAATTGTGCGCCTCGCCGTGCCGGATCTGGAGGCCGCCCAGGCGCTGCCGGAGATCCGCAAGCGCTGCCCCGAATCCATCCTGGTTTCAGACATTCACTTCCAGTACAAGTTTGCGCTGATGGCCTTGGATGCGGGTATCGATAAGCTGCGCATCAATCCCGGCAACATCGGAGACGCCGACAAAGTCCGTATGGTGGTGCGGCGGGCGCAGGAACAGAAGGTGCCCATCCGCATTGGCGTCAACGCCGGCTCCCTGGAGCGGCGGTTGCTGGAGAAATACGGCTATCCCACGCCGGAAGCGATGGTTGAAAGCGCTACGTACCACATCCGGATTTTGGAGGACTTGGGCTTTACCGATACCATCATTTCCTTAAAGGCTTCGAACGTGAAGTTGACGGTCGCCGCGTATCGTCTGCTCTCCCGGCAGGTGGATTACCCGTTGCATTTGGGCATTACGGAAGCGGGCACGCAGTTTTCCGGCACCGTCAAATCGTGCGTGGGCATGGGAATGCTGCTGGCGGAAGGAATCGGCGATACCATCCGCGTTTCCCTCGCCACCGATCCGGTGGAAGAAGTGCGCGTGGCTTTCGAAATGCTCAAGTCCCTGGAATTGCGCAGCCGCGGGCCGGTGGTGATCGCCTGCCCAACCTGCGGGCGGCTGGAAGTTGACCTCTTCAAGATTGCCGGAGAGATTGAGCAAGCCACCAAACACATCAAAACCCCCATCAGCCTGGCGGTGATGGGCTGCGCCGTCAATGGTCCCGGCGAAGCGCGCGAGGCGGACTTGGGCGTCGCTGCCGGCCGCGGCAATGGCATGATTTACCGCGAAGGCAAGGCCATCCGCCGCGTCAAAGAAGAAGAGATCGTCCCTGCCTTGCTCGAAGAGGTCGAACGCTTTATCGCCGACAAGGCCGCCGGCGTTAACACCGCTTCCCCCGAGATTGTGCCCGCGCCGGAGCCTGAGGCTAGCAAAACTTCACTGGTAACCCTACAATAGATATATCCTACTGATCTGCCACTGAGCCGTCCTCAAACACAAATTCCGGGCGGTTGGAAGGCTTGTAGGGGTGCTGTGCGGCGATTTTTTCGTTCAAAGTCACTCCCAGGCCGGGGCGCGAAGGCAGTTCCGCGTAACCATTCTTGATCTCAGGCCCTGGGCCATTGAACAGTTCCTCAATCCATGGACTATTATTGAGAATCGATTCCTGAATCGCGGCGGCGGGCGTGGTGGCGTCCACGTGCAGCGAGGCCATGGTACTGACGCGGCTTTGGGGATTGTGGGGCGCCAGATTCACCCGGTAGGTTTCCGCCAACACACCGATTTTCTTAAGTTCCAGAATGCCTCCGGCGTGGCAGACATCCGGTTGGATGTAGTCCACAAGGTGGCGCGAGCAGAATTCCGCGAAACCATATTTGGTGAAGGAGCGCTCGCCGGTCGCCAAGTGCGTTTTCGTCTTTGAGCGGAGCAAGGCAAGCTCGCCCAGATCTTCCAATTGGGTTGGCTCCTCAACCCACAACAAGTCGAGGTCCTCAACCCGGGTACAAAAATCAATGGCCATGGCCGTGGTGCAGCGCCCATGCGCGTCCACCGCGATGTCGAAATCATCTCCCACGGCTTTCCGAATCTCCTGGAGTTGACGCACCCCTTCGCGGACCACGAGGCTGGGCTGGATGACCAGCTTATTTGGCGACAAGGGCGTGGTCTTGGCGGCAGTGTAACCCATCTCCTTCGCGCGCAGGAAATCCTCCGGGGTCGGCCCCACATCGATGTACATGCGGATGCGAGTGCGCGCCGCCCCACCCAACAACTTGTAAATCGGAACACCCAGCGCCTGCCCCAGGATGTCCCACAGGGCGATCTCCACGGCACTGATCGCCGAATTCAGGACCGGACCGCCCCGCCAGCGCGGATAACGAAACATGCCTTGCCAGAGCAGCTCGATGTCGGTCGGGTCCTTGCCCACCAGGAAACGTTCGTGTTCCATGATGGCCTGCGCCACAGTCGCCTCTTTGCTCGTCACCGAGCCCTCACCGAGTCCCACAAGGCCCTGATTGGTGTACACCTTACAGAATACCCAGTTCAGCGTGCCAACATTCACCACAAAGGTTTTGAGCCCGGTAATTTTTAAGTTCAGCAGCCTTGCGCCCCCGGCGGCATTTTGCCCCGCAGCCTGAAAAGGAGCAGACGTGGCGCCCGCTGCCGCGCCGAGCGCCGTGGACATGAATCCTCGACGATTCATTGGTATAGCCCTCCTTTCAAGGTCTCAATAGGCCCGCGACTTTGGCCTTCAGTCGCGTCCAGAAATCTTCGAGTTGGATGGAAATCGGCAAGGTGGGATTTTGTTCGATGTGCTCGACGCGCTTAAACCCTGCGGGAACCTCGAACAGCGCCGGATTGAGAGGCCCCTCCTTAAGGTCTGTCGTGAGAGATTCATACTTTGATTCTCGCTGCTTCTTCGTTCCATCCGGTAGTGTATGGGTAATGGTTGTAGTACTGACTGTCTGCACGGCGGAACCGGTTTCGGGTTTCCCAATTTGGATGAATTCAGGCCACTCCGGCGGCTGATTTCCCACCATCACAGACATGAAGGCGTGATCTCGCGTCCCCTCTGGCCATCGCCGGTCGCAGGGTAGTTGCAGGTTGAAGTTGGTATCGATATACCATCCATCGATGACTGTTTCCCGGGGCTCGCTGCGCCCGCCTGCAAGCGGAGTGTATTTTATAGTGGTGATGACGTGTCTCGCGATGTGTCCAAACATCTCCTTCCGCTCGCCCGTATCTGTCGTCTTTGTTTCTACTCGGACTGTAGGTTTGGGGGGGAAAGAAATCTGCGGTATCTTCAATTGTGATTTCAATCCGCGAGCCTCGATCTCTTCTTTGGTAAGCGGCTTGGGCGGATAAGGCGCCGCTTCGTATTGCGCCGAATCGAGATTTAGCTCAAAGATTTGCCCCAAATCGCATCGCGTGATCATCGCAAGCCGCGGACCTTCGATCCATTGCTCTGAGCCATCCGCTTTGTTATGTCCCATCCCATTGCGGAATTCCTCACGCTTGTGGTCTCCCTGTATGTAAACTGTCCTTTCCGTCGAGTGCCCACCAAAAATGGTATGGCCTGTCATCTTGATTCCCGTGCTCGTCGCGACTGGTAACAGCGGGAGCCCGAAGAGAAGCAAGCAAATGGGTAAATACCGCACCGGCGACCCCCTGGAAACTGTCTTACGCCTGGTTTCTGTCAAGCTAATCCTGCCGTTTTTTAAAGTCAAGCGCGAGCCACGCGCTAAGACGGAGAACTGCCATATGCGCCAGCCAGCGTTTGGGAATTGAATGCGGGAAGAGAGCCGCGGCAAGCCGCCCCACTCCAAAGCGCGTGCGGCGCTCATAAGTCGGCGTTGCCGTGTCCTACGGGCAGGAAAAGTTTGGGAAAAATTCGCTCCAGTGACAGCGAAGTGGGCAGGTCGGCATCCGAAAATCATCAATGCCTGGATGGCCCGATCACCCGCTCACTCGATCGAGTTGAGAGTTGCTGGTATTGTTTGAGGAGGCGGAAGAACTTCAGGGAGCGACGTGCGTCTTCCTGAATCTGGACTTTGAGGATGGCGGGGTTTTGAAACTTCATCTCCTCGCGAAGCCGGTAGAGAAACTCGATTTCCATATCGACTTCGTCGATTTGTCCGGAGAACTCCAGCAGAAAGGTTTCCACCGTCAGCCGATGGTTGCCAAAGGTCGGTTTGAACCCCACGTTGGTCACGGAGTCGTGGGACACGCCGCCCAGCAGGGTGCGCGTCACATAGACCCCCACTTTGGGCAGTTGTTCTTCAATGGGCGCCAAATTGAGCGTGGGGACGGTATGCTTGCGGCCCACCCCCAAGCCGGCCACGATCGGCCCCCGGCAAGAAAACGGCCGCCCCAGCAGCCGATTGGCTTTATGGACAAGCCCCTCCGTCAGGAGTTCCCGGATGCGCGTGCTGGAAACGCGCTCCCCTCGCACATAGAGCAGGGGGAGAACCTCGACGTGGAAACCTTCCTGATTTCCGAGGGCTTGCAGGATTTCCGCATCGCCGGACTGGCGATAGCCGAAGCGGAAATTCGGTCCGACATGAACGGACAAGGCGTGCAGCGGGTCAACCAGGACCCGGCGCACGAAGTCCAGGGGCGATTGGCGGGCGAGTTCGCGCGTAAAGGGCAAGACGACCAGCAGGTCGATTCCCGTCGCGGCGATCAACTCTACTTTGTGGGAGAGCGGCGTCAGGAGTTTGGGCGCGTGGTCGGGTGCGAGAATCTTGATGGGGTGCGGCTCGAACGTAACGGCGGTAGCCCTCGCGCCCTGCGGCCGTGCAACCTCCACCACGCGGCGCAGCAACGTCTGGTGTGCCAGGTGGACACCGTCGAAATTGCCAACGGTCACCACACTGGGCGCCCACGGTTTGCCGAGTTCCTCAAGGTTGCTGATAACGTGCATACGCAAAGCGAAACTCGAAACTGGAAACTCGAAACTCGCCCCTATCCTCGAGTTTCGAGTTTCGGATTTCGAGTTTCGGCTGCCTCACTCATTAGAATTCCAACCTCAACCCATCATAAGCCAATTGCACGTGCGGGGGGAGGATGGAGTTGGTCTCCTGGTGGCCGAGATCGTGGGCGATGTGGGTGAAGAGCGCGCGCCGCGGCTTCAGCCGTTCGACCATCCCCAGAGCCTGGGAGAGGGAAAAGTGGGTCGGGTGGGGCTTGGGGCGAAGGGCGTCGATGATGAGCATGTCCAAGCCCTCGAGCAGGGGAAGGCTGGACTCCGGAATTTCGTTGACGTCTGTTACATAGGCCGTGTCACGAAAACGGAATCCCAAAACCGGCAGATGGCCATGCAGCACCGGTACGGGGGTAAGTTTCAGGCCCCACAAATCAAAAGGTCCTTCGATGAGATGCGGGTCGAGTTTGCCCACGCCGCCAAAGGGATAGTCGCCGTTAAAGATATACGCGAAGGTGGTGCGAATGGTCGCCATGCAGCGGGCTTCGGCATACATGGGAATTGGTACCTGCTGCCGGAAATAGAACACGCGCGTATCATCGAGGCCCAGGATGTGATCGGCGTGGGCGTGGGTGAAAACTACGGCATCCAGCCGGGTCAGGCCCTCGCGCATGGCCTGCGCGCGGAAGTCGGGAGTGGTATCAATCACCACCACTCGGCCATCGTACTCCAGCACGATGGAAGGCCGGGTGCGTTTGTCGCGGGGGTCGGAAGACGTGCAGACGGAGCACTGGCAGGTGAGAATGGGCACTCCCGTGGATGTTCCTGTGCCGAGAAACTTGAGTGTCATCACCCTTTGCGTGCCTGCCGCTTCTGCAATTCCACGAACGTCATCCGCAGTTCATAGAGGACGTCGTCGAGGAGGCGAGATTCGTTGGGCGAAAGGTTCCCCTGGGTTTTTTCCTGTAGAACCTGGAGCAGGTCAATGGTGCGTTGGGCGTTGGTCATGTCGGCGGGTATGCGCTCGCCCCCTGGCCCCGGAATCAAACCCAACTGAAACATGGTGGTGGTGCTGAGATAGGAGACCAGCGTCTCGAAACCGGACGGTTCATCGGGAAGCTCGGCCTCTGGGGGTTCAACCCTTTGCGGCCGCGGCGCCTTCTCGACCGGTGGGGGCGGTTCAGCCTTTTTCACCTCAGACGGACCTTCCTCGCGCCGGGAACCTTCCGCAGTGAAGGCGCGGCGATCAACCACTTTGAACCCCGACGATTCGTTCTTCTCATCTGCCATGAAATGCCTCGCGGGCCCGACGATCGCCGTCCAACTCTAAGGGGCTATGGATTTCGGCTCAGGAAGTACTGATCTTCAGGCTGCAGCTCCGCTGCGGTGGATCAGGTGTTGGGCCATCAAGTTGGAACGACACTAGCAAGCTTCGAATAACAGCCGGAATCGACCCCAGTGCGTAATTTGTTAGTGTAGCAATAAACCCGGAAACCAACAAGTCCGCGTGCAAGAAAACGGACGGGAGTGGGTCAGTATCCAGTCCCCGATTGACAACAAAAAGCCGCAGTGCTACCAACCCGGTCCGCTCTACCCTCGGTGAATCATCGAGACAGGAGCCTCAACTCACACTTCGGCCACGATGGCCAGCCGTTCGGGGGCAATTTCCAAATCAAGCGGGAGATTGCCCGTGCGGGGAGGATTAAAGGGCTGGTGAACAATCACCCTGCCGTTGGTGTTCCCTTCAAAGGCTTTCACGGAGGCTCTGTTGGACTTCTCCCCCATATTCACAATGACGCACGCGCGGTTCCCTGTCTTGGGATTCTGGAACGTCGAATAACGCATTTCATCTGACCCTTCGAACTGAACCGACAGCGTATCTAGAAATATCCCAAGACCAATAGTGTCTTTAATTTGTTCCAGGATGCGGAGGACCTCCCGCACATAAATTGAGAGTTGACGCATCGGTTCGTAAGCCATGGAATCCGGGGCATTGTAATTGCCCGGACCCATGAAGATCTGATAGCCGTACCGAACCGCGTTGTTCACGGGAGTGAAATCGAAGGGTTGCGGGACGGCAAGGCCGGGAAACCACTCCGGAAATGTGTACTTGAAAACCGGGAGATGGTCCGCCGTATTGTTGTGCCATGCCCACGCCACGTTCGAGTAAGCCAGAGTCCTGTCCCAGGCAGACTCAGTGGAAAGAGCAAATTCCGGGTTTATAGCCCGACAAGCTCGAAGAATCTCATCCAAAGCCAGCAGCCTGCCAACCGAGGTCGCTTGATCGGGGCTCAAAGTTGACAGGGGATTGAAGTCGAGACCAGGATGGGGCCATAACTTGTCAATGTGCAGTCCGTCGGCGCCGATTTCTGCCAGTTTCCGCATCTTTGCCACAATGATCTTACGAAAATCGGGAATCCCCGTGCATTCCTCGATGAGTGGAGGACGCGTATAACCCAGACGAGCAGTCAACGTCCCCATACCCCACCCCATCACCTGATAATCCACCCCCCATCGGTCTCTGGACGTGTAGCGATTCAGTTCGCGTTTATACCAGTCCGTGTCGACTCTAACCGGCTGTATGTTTGCAAAAAAGTATACCTTTACACCTATTCTGTGACATGCACGGACCCCTTCAGCAAGTTCATCCCAGGTCCCCAGCCGGGGATCAGGATCATAGTAGGGATAACTGCCGTCATGGCCACCGACGTTCCACCCGCTGATTAAGACAGAGGTGACTCCGTAATCGGTCGCATTCTTCGCCCACTTCGGAATGTCATTGAACTTTACAATGACGTTGCCCTCAGGCAGAAGGAACATCGTGTCGACAAATGCCAGCTTCTGCCGCATCCAATTTGAGGAGGGATCAAGAACGGGGAATTGCGACTTGTACCACTGGCGGTAGATTCGCGCTGAATCGTGCCAATCGCCATCATGAAACTGCACAACGACGGGGGGACCACTGAAGGTCTCCTCCGGTTTGATGTAGGGAAAGTGTGCCCAATGAAGTTTCAGACCGAGCGGCGTCTTGTCGTCCAAATCCTCGGGCCGGGGCCAGTTACTACCATAGCGACGGCTTCCGACCCCCGGATGTAATTCGAAGCGAACGACCTTATAGCGGCATGTGGTGTCATGGCAGGCAAAGTACATTGCACGGTTTAGCTTTCGATTATAGAGGCTTATCCAGGGCATGGGCATGGGGGTGGGATAAGCCCAATAAGTCTCGATGTAAGGTATCCCGAGTCCCCCGCCCCCCGGAAAAGAGTGGAAAAGGTTCGTTCCTGTTGAGCCTCCTGCCAAAGGAATCGTCTCTTGGGAATCTTGACGGTCTCCAATGCCCGTGAACCCTCCGAGGATGGGATACCAAACCTCTGCAATCCGCTGGGGGGTTTGATTTTTGACCTTGAGGGAGAACTCAATTGAAGGGCCGACCAGCCGGATGGTCATCGAAACTGTGACATCAAAACTCCCTTGAGGGTTGACGAGTGGCCCTTTCCAAGTCAGATTGAGGCTCTCCTGTTCTTTCTCATGGAAAGCAAGCCGTTGTTCTCGCCCCAAGATGTAATTTGCCTCCAGATCAGGAAGCGGGATTAACAAGCGAAAGTTATCTGCTAACCTCGGCTCTGAGATGAGGTTGACTCCGCTCTGCTTGTCGAACAGCCTCACGATGGCGCCGTTCTCTGTGTCCACTGCAACAAGGTAATATGGATTTTCAATCTCAATCTGACCATCTCGATCGTCGTTCCTCTCTTCTTCCGCCCGGAGATCTTTGGCAAGCCATTTTCCGTCTTGCAACGATGAACCGACCCATGCAGCGACACTGCCCCTCACAAATTCGCGTCTTTTCATTGAACCCTCCGCACCTGTACATGGATAATCCTAAGGTCTGTGCCCTAAAGGGGCGCGCCATCCAGAACTATGCCACAATCACTATCGAAGTGTGCCGCCCATTCAGAGCTCAGGCGTTAAAATGGATGGGACCGTTTGACCCGGCCGATGGCCTGGGCGGGACTGGGTCGGCCCTTGGGGCTCAATTGCCGGCTGGCGCAGACACTGGAAAGCAACCTTCTAACGTCAATCCGCGCGACGCCGTCTGTCGCCTTATCTGTAGTCACCAGCGAGGTCTGACCGTGTTTGTGCATAGATCGAAGTATCTTGCGCCCGGCGTCGCCTGGGCCTTGGGCCTGACTTTGGCTCTCCTCACGCTGTGCTTTCCTGAGCCGCCATATCGCCTCAAATGTGTCCACCTCACGAATTCCCGCCAAATGCCCCTGTGGACCGTCGTGTACATCCCCGAGCCTCTCCCTGCCACGCGGGCGCCAGCCGCCATCATCTGCGAGCCCTTCAACAGTCCGCCGGAGGTTTCCCGCTTGCTGGCGCTCGAGCTGGTTAAGTCCGGTTTCATCGTGCTGACCTTTGACTGGGCTGGCCGCGCCCCGCAGGAGAATCGTCAACTCCTGCGTTCGGCGGTGATGGAACCAGCGCGCGCGGATGCGGCTGCGGCGGCTGCTTACCTGCGGGCCCTCCCGGAAGTCGACCCGGACCGAATCGCTATTACGGGCCACTCGGTGGGCGGAACGCTGGCCATCGAAGTTGCGAACGACGACCCCCGCATGATGGCGGTCGCCTCGATTGGCATGGAAGCCGACGTGTCTCGGGAACGTCCCCACAACCTGCTGTGGGCTGTCGGCCTCTACGACGAATTTCGCGTCCTGAACCGGATGAGGGATGTCTTCCAGGCAAGCGCCGACACCGCGGCGATGGAAGAAGTGACGGTGGGGGATTTCCGGCGCGGTACCGCGCGGCGGCTCGCGGTCTCGGCGACCACGGACCATTTCACGGAGCTTCAGGATCAAGGGATCCATCGCGAGGTCATTAAGTGGTTTCGTCAAGTCGCGGGATCCCCCGGATCGCTTCCCCCCTTGGGGATGGAAACACGAACGATGCTCAGCATGCTGGCTTGGCTCGCCACGCTCGCGGGTGCGCTCCTGACCCTTCGAGTCACTGCCGGCGGGAGCCGTTGGCTCTTGCGAGGAGTTGCGGGCGGAGCACTGCTGGGTGTTCTCTTCCTCAGTCAGATCAGGGGGAGAGGTTACTTCCTGGCTTCAGAGGGTATCGAGTGGCTTCTTGTGCTCACGCTTCTAGCCGGTTTCCTGAGCACGCGTGACCCTGTGGGGCTCGGGCGGGCCGGGCGCTGGGCTTGGAAAGTGGGGTGGGTTTTCTGGGCGAGCCTGCTCCTTACGATGATGGTGAATAATGTTGCCTATTATTGGCAGCATCCCAACTACTTCCTGGTTTTTCCGGCATTTGCGATCCACCAGGCTCTGGATGGGCTCTATACTTACTTGCTTCTTTATCCTTGTCCGTTCCTTTTCTCGGTCCACAATCCGGAGGCCATCCTGCCTCGTGCTTGGGTCTTTGCCGTGATCGGGATCGAATTGCTGTCGCCCGGCATTTTGCTCAGCGCCCTGGCTCGGCTGGTCCACCATCAGCCTCGGCCTACTCCGGGAGGCGGGAAGCGAAGCTGGATCAGCGTTGCCATCCTGCTGTTGCTGCTGGGCCTGCTGGCGGGTGTGGCTTGGATGCGGTTTCAGCAAGGCTTCCTGACGCCTGAAAGCGCCTCGGCGGCAGCGCGCTACCTGGCCAGGTTCTGTGTATTGCCCATTCTGATTTTTGCTTTGCTTTGGCGTCTGTCCAGTCGGTGGCGACCCGCGCCGCAAGGTGGTGCGTCCTAAATTATCCCAGCCTGAGCCATTATTTTCAGACCGCCCAAAGCTCTCTTGGTGTCTTGATGGGTAGATGGTGAATCACCACGGCGCCAAGAGGGCAGATTCCGAAGGGGGCTGGCGATTACCCAGTCAAGTGGCCGGGCATGAAGCTTGAGGCTGCCCACATGACAGTCAGGACGATCATAACGATGCAAGTCGTCCAGGCAATAATATTGAAAAAGCGGCTATTTTTGTAGGGTCCCATGAGGTCTTCGCGGTTGGTGAGTTGCAACATAAAAATGACGACGAAAGGCAACAGGATGCCATTTGCCACCTGCGAGAGCAGGATAATGGGAACCTGCTGCGCCTCACTCAAAATGAGCACGGTGAGCATGCCCAGGAAAATCAAACTGGTGTAAAGCCAGTAGAAAGCTGGGGCCTCGTTGAACCGCTTATTGATGCCTGATTCCAGTCCCAATCCTTCACACACGTAGTAAGCGGTGGCCAGGGGCAAAATGGAGGCGGAAAACAGAGAAGCATTGACGAGTCCAACCGCAAATAGAGCGCTGGCCGCCTGGCCTGCCAGGGGCCGGAGGGCCACGGCCGCGTCTGCTGCATCCTTAATGTCCCGGTGACCGGTCACATAGATCGTCGCGGCGCAAGCTACGATAATGAAGAACGCCACCACGTCGGTCATGATGCAGCCGACAATGACATCCAATCGCGAGTAGATATAATCCTTAACCTTGACCCCTTTCTCCACAACTGCCGACTGAAGGTAAAATTGCATCCACGGTGCAATAGTCGTCCCCACCAGACCGATAACCATATAGAGGTAACCGGAGTTGAATTGGAACGAGGGTTTTACCGTGCTGATCAGCGAACTCGTCCAATCAGGATGCGCCAGGAAGCAGGAAATAGGGTAAGCCAGATAAATGACGCACGCCCCCAGGAAGACTTTTTCCACATAACGGTAAGTTCCCTTCACCACGAGCAGCCATACAAAGAAGGCCCCCAGCGGGACCGCCACGAATCGGCTCATATGGAAGACGGACGTTCCCGAAGCGAGGCCGGCGAATTCCGATACCGTGTTCCCCAAATCGGTGATAATCAGTAGGACCATCAGGATGAAGGTGGTCCGAAAGCCATATTCTTCGCGGATCAAGTCCGCAAGGCCCTTGCCGGTCACCACACCCATGCGCCCCACCATTTCCTGAACGATAATCAAAGCGATGGTTATGGGGATCAACGTCCAAAGCAGCGAGAAACCGTACTTCGCCCCCGCCACCGAATAGGTGTAGATGCCGCCCGCGTCGTTATCCACATTGGCCGTGATGATGCCAGGGCCTAGGACCGCCGTAAAGATCAGCAGCTTGGTACCAAGATTTCGAAACCTCTTGAGTTTCGCCGCCATGGGAACTCCCCGAGTGCCGATTTTCGATTGACGACGGCCGATTGGACAAAATCGACAATCGGCAATCGGCAATTTCATCACTTCCGGTTAATTACTTGCTCCAGGACGTCGTCAGCAGTGACAATGCCCAGCAAGTGGCTTTCCTCGTCAACGACGGGAAGAGACATCAAATTATATTTATGAAAGAGATCCACCACCGATCTTACGCTCTGGTGCGCCTGCACCGAGATTAGAGGTTCGGAGGCAAGGTCGATCAGCGGCGTGGTGGAAGCGGCGAGCACGATCCGTCCGATAGGCACCGCCCCTTTTAGAGCGGCTGCCGTATCGATTATAAAGATCTGGTAAATGGCTTCCACCTGCCCCTCGAAATTCCTCAAGGCCTCAATGGCCCCCTCGACTGTGGCGGATTCATGCACGACCACATACTCGGTGGTCATCAGGGACCCCGCAGTATTCTCCTCGAACGCCAACAGCTCTCTGACTTCCTTGGCCTCATCTTTCTCCATATCCGCGAGCACTTCCGCCGAAGTCTCGGGGGAAAGCTGATTCAGGACGTCGGCCGCTTCATCGGGAGGCATCTCCTCCACGATGTCCGCCGCCTTCTCATGGGGGATGCTTTCCAATAAGTCCGCCTGCATTTTAGTGGGAATCTCGGAAAGAGCGTGCGCGGCGGTCTCATCATCCAACGATTCGATCACCGCTTTTTGCTCGCTGTAGCTCAGCTCTTCCAGAATGTCAGCGATATCGGCGGGGTGCAATGCCGCCAAGCGGTCATAGGAGATGCGCAGCTTCACGCGTCGCGCCGGATCCGATTCAATGAGATTCACGAACTCCCACTGGATGGTACGGTTCGAAAGGCCGTCGGTGATCATACGGATTCGGTGTTTGGACATCGTGCCCTGAAGCAACCGGCGCACTGCGGCGGCCAGTCCCACGTTGACCGCCACAATCCGCAGCTCGGTGTGGCCGTCGGTGGGCTCAATGTCAAAATCGACGTCGTTCACACGCACGACCTTGCGGTTGTTAACGTCAATGATCTGCTGGTCGAGCACATCCTTCTTGATCCGGATCAGCCCCTCATCCTGCTCATAACATCGTAGTTCCCCGCGCGGCACATTGGTTTGGCCGGCGCGCACGGAGATGGATTGAACTTGCGAGTAAGTAATGCACTGAAGGCTTTTTTTGGGTGTGCGGACCAAATAAGAAGCCACCCGCGCCGCCTTCTGGCTAGGATCAACGCACAGGTCTTCCAGAAACCCCAGAAACTCACCTTTCACCCCATAGAACGGAAGGTCCTGTAGCTCGGTGAAGTAGATCATTGTCATCCCCCTTCGGACAAATCAAAACTCGGTGTGGTACCGCAGGGCGAAGAGATTGACCGGCCCGCGGGCGTGATTATATGCCGGGTCCGGGGCGAATTGATAATCCGCAGCCAACTGGAAGTGCTTCGCGATCTTCCAGTTGTAATACGTTTCGACGATGCGCTCGGCGCCATAGTCGAGGGCCCCGTCGCCGATGGTAATCCCCAGACCACCTGCCGCAAGGTACTGCCGATGGGCGGCGCTGATACCGTTGATGACACCGGCGACGCCTACCGTGTCCTGCGGGCGGCGCCACCGCGCCCCCTTCAGGGTAAGCCCCCCCGTGGCGGTCCGATCCACGTCGGTAAATTCATACGTCTGGTTTTTACCATCGCTCCAACCCAGGCGCATGAAGACCCCCAGATTCTTGCGGATTTCCTGTTCTAGATTGATGCCAAATCCGTATTTGTATCGGTACGCCGCGTCGAGCTCGATATCCTCGCCGAGGCTCGGATTATTGAGGGTCTCCTGGTAGTTTCCCATGTGCGCCCGCTGGTCATAGGCAAACAGGCGGATAGCTCCCGCATGTCCTCGCGGTGAATACCGCCTTTCATATTCCGCCGCCGCGGACCAGGCGTGGGACAAGTTCCAGTCTGTTCGCAATCCGTTCGCGACTTTTGACACATTGAAAATCCCCAGCCGCCCGGTCCAGGTTCGCATATTCAATTCGGCAGTAGCGCCATTCGTAAACCCCAGCGTGTTCGCCGGATAGTCCCAAGTGTCATTGGCCAGCAAGTCCCAATTCATGAACTGGGTTCGGGAGTCGTTGGCGTAGGCGTTGGTGTCGAAGATGTCTTTGGCGCTGAGGTGGCCTACTGTAAAGGTCAGGTTCCGAACGTCCTTGCTGCCGCGCAATTCCGTCGGCACGTCATCGGTGGCTTGCTTTTCCCCGCCGAAGCCGATCGTCTCGCGAACAAAAGCGCGACAGAGGTAGGCGTCCGGATAAGTCTTGCCGATTCGAAACGCCTCGCCATTCGGAAAACCCGCCATGCCGAGCGTGTTGCTCAGGCCGTATCCTTGCCACATGAGCAGGTCCCCGAAAAACTCTCCCCCGCGCCACAAGCGCACGCCGCCCGTCACGTCCACAGAAATAGTTTCTTTGACCTGGCCACCGGGCGTAAGACTGTTCGGGCCAGTATATTGAGCAGGGAATGAAGGGTAGCCTTGAGCACCAACCGTGGACTGGAAGTGCACGTTCCAAGGCTGGGGATCTGGCGACGTCGAATTGGTCGCATCCTGGGACGGGTTGGGGGAGGAACTGTCCTGCCCGCAAGCGGGGGGAGTGGCCAGCGCCACCAGGAGCGACACGGCTCCCAGCCATCCGCACAACGTCCAGCGCCACCCCGCACGCTTCCCGATTATGAATACATAGATTCCCATCACGCGATTACCGATTCATCAGAAATTGCCCAAAAAACAAAACGCCCCCCGGAGCAAAAGCTCCGCAGGGGCGATCCTTCAGAACCAGGTTATAGCAACCCGGTTCCTCAAACCTCCTGGTGAGAGCTTTGGCTCCACACAACGTAGTGTCCCGTAATCCGGAACAGCCACATTAGACAAAGCCTTAATCCGGCCTTGCCTGCTCCACCCGTTGGCCCGTCTCCGAGTTTCCGGGCAGTGGCATATGTTTGCGTGGTAACCTCGCCTAACGAGGTTGAACTTTTTCCCACGGCATCTCGCCAAAACTAGGGTGGCAAGAGGCCGCTTCTTTTCGTATAGCAGCGCGGCATTTCTCCTGTCAAGAGAAAAACGCAACTGGGGCAAAATTACATAAACTTTTTATGAGTCCCACGGCGCTGCCCCAAAGATGCACCTCAGGTCTCTTCGCGCATGGCCCATTTGATCGCCTTCACGAGCACGTCCTGGTAAGGGCGATCGATCCAAACAGCCTCTTCGCGGCCAGACTCTTGTAATCGTCTCACTATTCCTCGTCGATACAGATTTCCTGAGGATGACATTACCGTTAAAATTGCGATTAAGTTCGAAGCAGTCATCCGTTGTCAGTTTTCAGCAAAAGCCACTCCGCGGGAGTGGTTGACGACTGAAAACTGATGACTGATGACTTTGGTCGACAACAAGGAATCGCCAGCCTCACGCCTTGCCGGCATGGCGAGCCACCGCTTGGGTCTTGAGCGCCTTCACAATCTCCCGGCAAAACGCCGGCAAATCCGTGGGCACCCGCGAGGTAATGAGATTTCCGTCTACCACCACCTCTTCATCCACATACTGCGCTCCGGCATGAACCATATCGTCCTTGATGGCTTTGAAGCAGGTGGCCTTGCGGCCGCGCAGGATGCCCGCCGAGCACAGCACCCAGCCGGCGTGGCAAATCGCCGCCACCACTTTGCCGGCCTTGTCCATTTCCCGCACGAAGTTCAACATGCGCTCGTCCTGGCGCAGGGTGTCAGGCGCCCACCCGCCGGGAATCACGACCGCGTCGAAATCCCTGGCATAAACCTCGGCAATCGACTTGTCAGCGACCACCGGATAGCCTTTCTTGCTGGAATAGGTCTTCCCCGCTTCCGCCCCTACCGCCACGGTTTCCGCTCCCTCCTCGCGAAAGCGTAGAAGCGGATACCAAATCTCCATTTCCTGATAAAGATCCGCCGCCAAAACGGCAATTCGTTTTCCTTTCAGCTCCATTGCACCCTCCCTGAACAATATTTTGGCATTTATGGTATCACAGACGCCCGGCAGTGAATTACCCTGCGCGAGGCAAGTTACTGATCGATGACCCTGTAAGAAAGGTAGGGCGAGGGAGCCTCAAGCTGCGCGGAACTGGTCAAGACTTTCTTGAGAAGGGTTCTGGACCACCGCGTGCGGCGGCAGTAGTCGAGGTAGGATTCCTGCCGCCAGTCGAATCCTGGCTTGGAGAGGTCTTGGGGGCTGAGGTAAACCACAACCTCGGGAGCGAGGGCCGCGCGCGTGGTCCTCTTTTCATAGGTCACGTCCTCATAGTTGGCGAGCAGGCGGATTCCCTTCTCCCGGCACGTCCGCTCAATGGACCCAAGAATCTGGTTGTACCTTGCGAGATGCGGCGTCATGTCCTTTTCCGTGCACTCGGTATTCCCCAGATCGACGATGGGGCGGATTTGCAAAGTGCGAAGTGTGTACTTTCCGTATACGACAAAAAATCCCGCCAGTTCCTCCAGGTTCTGCGCGTTGACGGTATAGTTCAGGCGCAATTGCGGGCGCGCAGTGCCTCGGCGTTTCTTGAGGGCTTCCAGTTGGTCGAGGACCTCCAGGAATTTATCGAAGGACGCCCTGCGCATCATGCGCTCGTAAGTCTCGCGCACGACGCCGTGGGTGGAAAGCGTCAGCTCGTCGAGCCCCAGCTCCACCAGTTTTTCGAGATGCTCCGGCGCGAGCAACTGGCCGTTGGTCACCATGCCGACCATCGGGACCTTATATTTCTTGCCCAGCGCAACAATATCCACGAATCCTTTGTAGGTAGTCGGCTCCGTCCCGCAGCCAAGGTACAATTGCACGGCCCAGGGGAAAAAGACCTCGGCAATGCGCTCGATTTCGGCGGAGTCAAAGCGCCCGGTATGTTCCTTGGTAAAACTTGGGTCGCTGAAGTAGCACATCTGGCAGCGCAGATTGCATGACATCACGGGGTCGAAGCGAAGCCACAGGTGCCGTCGGCGAAGCCAGTACAACCCCAACAGCCCGGCGAATTTCACGCGATGGCTGCGCACCACCCGGTTGAGGTTCAGAAGCTGGTAGAAACGATCCGCCTGCATAGGTTTCACATTACCAGGATTCATTAGACGGCCTCTTAGCGAGCGCGTCAAGCCCGCCGAACCTAGCCCGTTCCAGCCCCGTGCAAGCCCTGTGCCCACGATAGTGTGATCTGCTAAAATCACCACCCTCAGGGTACCGCTGACAATTGGAGGAACAAGATGACCAAACCCATCGTGCAATCGCTGATGTTCAACGCTTCCCCGGAAGAACTCTTTGCAATTTTCACCGACTCGAAAAAGCATTCCGCCGCCACAGGGGCCAAGGCATCGGTGAGCGCCAAAGCGGGGGCCAAGTGGACAGCTTTTGACGGAATGATTTTGGGGAGAAACCTCGTGGTGGTTCCCGGGCGCATGATCGTACAAGCGTGGCGCGCCTCGCACTGGAAGGACTCCGACCTCGACTCAATTCTAATTTTGACCTTTTCGAAAACGCCGGGCGGCGGCAGAATCGACTTGGTCCATGCAGGGGTTCCGCAACATGACCACCAAGGTGTGACCAAAGGGTGGCCCCTGTACTATTGGAAGCCCTGGAAGGTCTACCTGTCGGGGCTGTCCGCGAAGGGCTAAGAAGGATTTCCCGCCAAGCAAAGACATCTTCGCAGTCGACAATGCTTCAAACTGGGGCTAGGATTTTGGCGCCGTGTTACGCTCGGCGCAGGGGGAAAGTTCTTTGACTTGCGGAGGTGAAATTTGAAACCGGCGTTGACCAGCCTGCTGGCGCTCATTTGTTTCTCGAGCAGTGCGCGTGCAGACGTGGTGACCCTCAAGAATGGAGATCGGGTAACGGGCGCCCTGGTGACGATCAAGGGCGGAACCCTGCAACTGAAATCCGACATCCTGGGGAATTTGGCAATCCCCATGGCCAAGGTGGCGACCTATTCGGTAGCCAAACGTGTTGCGGTGATCGTCAAAGGGCAGGAACCGGTGCAAGGCACGCTAGCACTGATGCCGTCCGGCGACTGGCGGGTGAAGGCCAACGGCCAAACGCGGACTATTGCCGCCGCAAAGGTGGACACGATCATGCCGGCAGATACTTACCAAAAGTTGGTAGTGGTAACCCCCAAACCCTGGCAGGCCTGGAATGGCCTTGCCAGCCTGGGTGATACCATTCAGCACGGCGACCAGCAAACCAACACCTTTACGACCACCGTCAATATGGTGCACGAGCGACCGGCGGCGCCGATCTTCCAACCTCATTTGCGCACCAACTTTAGTTCCACCACGCTTCTCGCGCACGCCGATAAGACGGGCAACACCGTCACCTCCCGCACCCTCACCGCCAATTTGCGGCAGGACTATCTCTTCTCGCCGCGCGACTTTGTGTTCGGCATGGCTCAATTCGATCATATCTCCACCCAGAGTTTGTACCTGCGACAGACTTATGGTGGGGGCTTCGGCAGAGGCGTCATACAGAATTCACGTACGACCTTCGTCCTGACCGGCGGTGTGACCCTTCAACACGAAAAATTCATCACGGGCGAATGGGACCAGGGCGCCAGAGGCCTGGTCGGGGAAAGGCTAGGCGAGCAGCTTAGCAAGCGTGTCCGCCTCGACACTGGTTTGAATTACTATCCTGACTTTTTGCACGTCGGAGAGTACCGTTTTGACACCACCACTGTCTTTTCCGTCAGGTTCAGCACCCGGCTCGCATTCAATACCAGCTTCATCGATCTCTATCTCAGCAACCCCCCGGCCGGAAATCAAAAAAACAACGCCACCTTTTCCACCGGCATCACGTATTTGTTCTGACGGGGACAGTCGTCAGTCATCAGTTATCAGTCTTCAGTAAAATCCCCGTGTTGAGTGGCTATTACTGAAAACTGACGACTAATGACTATGGTCTCAGCGCGCCTTGCGCTCCGACGTAGAGCGAGTAGAGCGACGTACTCGCGGCCATAAACAGGCGATCGCGCTTGGCGCCGCCAAAACAGATGTTGGCGCAGATCTCCGGCAAATGAATCTTGCCGATCAGTTCGCCGGCGGGAGAGATGATGTGCACTCCGTTGAAGTCCTCCTTTTCAGCGTCATCCCCGGCACACCAACCCGCGCCCGCCCAGATGTTGCCGTCCACGTCGCAGCGAATGCCGTCGGCAAGGCCTTTTCCCATCTCCGCAAAGACGCGGCCGTTGGCCAGGCGCGCGCCCTCCACCACATCGTGCACGCGGATGTTATGCGGATACTGGGGGCCGTCGGTCACGCCGGTATCGCAGATATATAGGAGTTTCTCGTCGGGAGAAAAGCACAGGCCGTTGGGCCGGCGCATGTCGCCCACTGCCACCGTGGCGGCGCCGGTCCTGGGATCGAGTCGATAGACGTTGGCGGGAAGCTCGAAGGGCGCCTTGTGGCCTTCGTAATTGCTCAGAATCCCGTAGCCGGGGTCGGTGAACCAGATGCTGCCGTTGGAGTGGACCACCACATCGTTGGGGGCATTGAACGGCTTGCCCTGGTAGTGATCGATGAGCACCGTAATCGTGCCGTCGAGTTCGGTGCGGGTAACTCGCCGCGAGTCGTGCTCGCAGGTGATCAAGCGGCCTTGCTTGTCGCGCGTGTTGCCATTCGAGTAGTTGGAGGGAGAACGGAAAACGCTCACCTCGCCGGTTTCCTCCGCCCAGCGCATCATGCGGTTGTTGGGGATGTCGCTGAACAGCAGGTAACGCCCGTCGCCAAACCACACAGGCCCTTCCGCCCAGCGCGTGCCGGTGTAGAGCCGCTCGAGGGCGGCATTGCCCTGCCGGTATTTAGCAAAACTCGGATGGAGGATTTCAATCGCCGGGTCGGGATACTTGACCACCTTGGGAAGGCTCCAATCCTTCGCGGCCCCCAGAGGATTTACCGCCAAGCTCGCGCCCGCTGCCGCTGCCGTGGCAAAGAATGTTCGTCGTTGCATGGTATCCCGCTCCTCCCGCGTGGTGCCTTCGCGGATTCGATGGTGGCTTGCCTCCGCCCGATTGTGCGCGCCATTCTAGCAGGATTTAGGATTTGGGATTCAGGATTTAGGAATCAGGATTTAGGAGGCCGGACGGGATCTAGCATAGTTCCATATATTCGAGTTGATCAACAATCCTTCGGCCCACTAGTGCCGTTGCCCCTGCTTGGCGTTGATGGCATCCCAACGTTTTTGGACCTCATCCGCTTCCGTGAGTCGGCCCCTATTTCGCAACACTTGGCTGAAGGCGGCAAGTGAACCCAGAAGCACGGGGCTATCCGGGCCGTAGGCCTTCTCCGCGATGGCAATCAGCCGCCGGTATGCTTCCTCCGCCTTCTCGAACTGACCCGCCTGAGAATAAAAGCCGCCCAAGTGATCGAGAGGTACGACCAGGCTGGGGTCGTTGGGACCATGCGCCTCGACGGCAAGGGCCAGGGCGCGATTGTAAAGCGGCTCAGCTTTCCCATACTGTTTTGACGCGGAATAGACGCTGGCCAACAGGTCGACGGCCGTGAGCAGGCTAGGGTCCGCGTTTCCCGGCGTCAGTTCGCGGATGCGGAGGGCGCGCTCCGCATACTCTTGCGCCGCCGGCAGGTTGTTGCGGAACAGATTGCCCATCGCCATGTTCCCCAAAACATCCGCCACTTGGGGGGAGTCCGGTCCGCCCCCCATCTCCGCTAATGCCAGAATATGTTTCTGCAACCGCTCGGCATCGGCCAGCCGCCCCTCCTGTACATATATATCCGCCAATTGCTCCAAGGCACCGAGTTGCCGCGGGTCGCCGGGCGGCAGCTTTTCTGCTTGTGCGGAAGCCTGCAGGAAGTACTGCTCCGCTTCGTTGATATTATTCTGTTGGCGTGCATTTTGCGCCTGCCGCAGATCTTCCTGAAGTATGGCATTAATGTCGGCCAGGCCGGGAATCGCGCCCACGCCGACGCTAGGGCCGGGAGGCTGGGCTTCTGAGGGTTGAAGCGCCTCGCTGGCTTGACGTGCGTCCCGCTTGTGCTTTGCCGCCGGGGGGTTGTTTTGGCTTTCCATCGTCAAAATCGTCTGATAGTTGTTCTTGAAGGTTCGAAGATCATCTGCCTTTGTGGGGTCCTGTTCGAGAATCTTGATGGCTTGAAGCTCCAAAGCTTTAGCCTGGTCATACTTGCGTTGCATGAGGAGGTTTGTTGCCAATTCGTTTTGAGCTTCAGCCATTTCCACGCTGTTTTCGCCCTTCTGTGATTTGAGTACGGCCATCATCCGCTCCTCGACAGCTTGCGCGCGATCATAATGCTCGAGGGCCGCATAATCGTAAGCCAGCAGCTTCATATACTCGGTGTTGTTCGGGTCCAGACGCACGGCTTCTTCCAGTTCCCGCGCGCCGGGTTCGAAACGGGTCTGGCTATAGAGGAACTGACCGAGTGCCCAATGGGTCAGCGGCAAATCCGGATGCTCGCGCACAGCTTGCTCGTATTGCGCCTGCGCCTCGCGAAGCTGATTTTTCTCTGCGAGCGCCGAGCCCAGACCCACGCGCGCCAGGTCTTCATCGCTGCGGTCCTGGCGCAGGGATTCTCGATACACCGCGATGGCTTCATCGATCTGGCCGGTCCGCAGCAGAGATTTGCCCAGACAGGACCTTGCCATGTTCCATTGCGGGTTTATGGCCAGAAGCTCCTTGAACTCCTTGATGGCGTCAGGATATTGGGCAGAATCACACAATTCGGCTGCCAAGTTCTGGCGGATATCCAGCCGCTTAGGGTCCATCTGTTTGGCCTTCCGATAAGCCGCAATCGCGTCCGCATGATCGCCCTTCTCCGTGAGCGCCATGCCCAGGTTGGTGTAAGCGCAGCAAGTGTCGGGGTCAAGCCGGATGGCTTGCCGATATGCGGCAATGGATGCATCCAATTCGTGCATGTCGTGCAGGGCAAGGCCCAGGTCATTGTAAGCGTTCGAGAAGTCAGGCATCAGGCGAATGGCCTCGCGAAACTCGCGTGCGGCGTTCTGTGGGTCACCCCTCAACAGGTACGCCAGACCCAGGTCCTTGCGCGCCTCGGAATCGTGGGGCAAACGCCGGAGGACCAGTTTCGCCTCTGACTCGGCGCACTCCGCGTCCTCAAGTCGGTAACAGGCAAAAGAAACTGCCAGATGCGCGTCGAGAAAGTCGGGGGCGATGGCCGTGGCCCGGCGATCCGCCTGCGCAACGTTTCCCCAATCCTCAGCGTTCCCGAAGATTCCCCCCAGGGCAAAGAGCAGGTCAGGATTGCCTGGCTCAAGTTCTATGGCTGCGGCTACCAACTTCTCAGCCGCGTCATTGTCCTTGGCGCCGAGAGCCATGGCGCCGGCGCTGAGTTTCGTAAAGGCAGGGTCGGCTGTCGGCGGGGCTGGGGCATCCACCGCCATCTGGGCGCGCGGCACAAGGTACAACAGGTTTGCCGACGCACCAGCGGATTTCATCAGCTCAAGGTAGGGAGGGTCGGGTCGAAAGGCGAGTCCCCGGCTCGCCATTTCAGTGGTCAGATGGTCCATCGACATTCCGCCCACCACCCATGCCAGCAACTGCTTGGCAGTAATAGGATCCTGCGACGCACGCGGCGAGGCGACACCCATTGTCGAAACGAAGACGATTACGGACAGAATGACCCTTGTGCGCATATTACCCCCTTGGCACGTCATCAAGCAGTTGCAGTGCCATTAGAGAGCCGGGGCTGAGTTTTTCACATGGGTTCGGTTGAAGGTGTGTCCAATCTCTTCCACCAGTCGGCGGGTGGCACAGCCGGAAGCTTTAAGTTTGACTCCTTCCTCGTACATCGTTTCCAGAAGCTTCTTCCCTTCCTCGCCCACGAAGGTGACGTCCGTGAGGTCCACTGAGACGCGGCCATCGGTGGGGTCAGAGGCGAGGGCGCGCCAAGTCCGCTCCAGTTCGTCCACCCACGGGCCGGTGAGTCTGCCCTCCAGCCGGAGAGTGGTGGCGCGGGCGTTCTTGTCGATCGTGATTCGCAACATCGATTTTCTCTTGTTTCCGGCCTGCCGCGCGGAAATGCCGGCTAGCAGCTAAAGAAAGTCAAAAGTCAAAACGCAAAAGTCAAAAGTGGGTCGCATCGAAGGCCCGGTGCATTTTCGAGTGAACGAGAATGCAGCCGGAATCCAGCCGGTTTGCCTTTCGACTTCCGGTTTTGCCTTTTGCCTTTTGCCTTTTGACTCTTGCATTTTGCCTTTTGACTTTCCTTTCTACTTTCCGCCCGAGCCATTCCCGGCGGAGGAGCTTCGCTGCCCGCTAAGCTGGGGCAGCTTGGAGACATCCCACCCGCCGCCCAGGGCTTTGATCAGAAGCACCGTGGAGTTCATCCGGCGCGTCAAGAGATCGACGGCAGTTCGTTCGTTGCTCAGGGCGGCGCTTTGCGCAGTGATGACCTCGAGATAAGTCACCAATCCGCCCTTATAACGGTTCGTGGAAAGCGCCAGCGACTGTTCGGCGGACTGTACGGCTTGACTCTGCTTCATGCTTTCCGCATCGAGAATGCGCAGTCCTGCCAGGTTATCCTCCACTTCCTGGAAGGCGGCGAGGACATTTTGTCTATAGGCCGCCACATTCGCATCGTATGCAGCCCAAGCCTGGTCGGTGAAGGCGTGGCGGCGGCCGCGGTCGTAAAGCGTTTCCAATAACGTCGGGCCCACGGCAAAAAGATGGCTGGGCCAGGCGAACCAGTCGGTGATGGAAGACCCCTCAAGCCCAGCCGCGGCGCTCAGCGTGAGCGTGGGGTAAAAGGCCGTCTTGGCCACCCCGATTTCGGCGTTGGCGGCGGCCACGCGCCGTTCCCCCGCCGCGATGTCCGGCCGACGCTGCAACAAATCGGATGGCACTCCCACCGGAATCCTGGGCGGGGGCGCATTGAGGGGCAAGACGGGAAGCGAGAATGTGGATGCCGGCTGGCCCACCAGCACGGCAATGGCATGTTCGAATTGGGCGCGCTGCACTCCCACGTCGATGGCTTGCGCCTGCGTGGTCTCAAGTTGCGTCTCCGCTTGCGCCACTTCCACCTTGGCCGCCAGCCCACCGTTGTATCGGTTGGTGGTCAGGTCCAGAGCTTTCTGATAGGCGCCCACGGTGGAGTCCAGCAACTGCTTTTGCGCATCCAGCCCACGCAGCGCAAAGTAGTCGGCAGCTAACTCCGCGTGAATACTCAGCCGAGCGGTTTCCAAATCAGCCGCGCTGGCCTGGGCGCTGGCCGTGGCTGCTTCGACAGTGCGATGGATTCGCCCCCAGGCGTCCACTTCGTAGGAAAGGTCGAAGGGCAAGACGAAATCCCCCTGCGTTTGGCCTGCTTTGCCCGCAGGGTTGGGAGCGTTCTTGGAAAGTTGTTCCGCCGTGATGTTAGGGCCGCCAGTGACCGTCGGGTACAAGCCCGAGCGATTGATCCGAATCAGATCGCGCGCCTGGCGAAATTGCGCCTCGGCGATCTTCAGGTTTTGGTTCGAGACGTCAACCTGCTCCTCAAGCGAATTCAACTGCGGGTCATTGAAGATTTCCCACCACTTTCCGCGCAGCACCTGATCCTGTGGCTGGGATGCCTTCCATTCGCTTTGCGGAGTTAACGCGCTGGGCGCAAGCTCCTTATAAGTAGGCGGAGTGGAAACTGTGGGCTTTGCGTACTTGGGTCCAACCGTGCAGGCGCCGGCGAAAAAAAGTAGGCAGAAGGCAGAAAGCAGTAGGCAGGCGGGAAAAACGAAGTCAAAGGTCAAAACGCAAAAGTCAAAAGGCAAAACCGCCCGACTCTGAGTTTTCTCCTCTGACTTTTGACTTTTGCGTTTTGACTTTTGACTTTTGACTTTCATTTTCAATCCCCGCCTGCGCCACATGTGCCCATTCCCTGCCGGTCAACCCCGTTGGGGTTGGATCGTTTTAGCGGCCTTCCATCTCACGGTTGGTCCCTTCGAGACCGCGCACGAGGTTTCGTGGGCTTTCTATCCGCAGGTTAAAACCTGCGGCTACTCACGGCTCATCGTTTCGGGACCACAAACCACCATCATTCCCCGCCCCAGGAACCCGATCCAGCGTTGGCAATGCGAACTTCCTCACCCTCCACCAGCGAATCCGGCGGGTTGGTGATTACCTTTTCGCTTCCGTCGAGTCCTGAAACCACTTCCACTTCCGTTCCGAAGTCCCTACCCAGGGTTATGGGAATCAGGAGCGCCCGGCTGTTGCGGACCACCCCGACGCGCAAGCCTTCCGAACGAAAAATCAGACAAGTCACCGGGATGACGACCGTCGAGGCGGCAGAGGGGAGCTTCAAATGGACTTCGGCGTAAGCCCCGGGCAGAACCTCGCCCGTGGGGTTGGCGACATCCACCTCTGCAAGCAGGGTGCGGGATGCCTGGTCAATTGCCTCGGAGGTCCGCACCAGCTTGCCGGGAAAGCGGCGTCCGGGAAACTGCGGCATCGTCAAATAGGACTGGACACCCGGCACCGCGGCAGGGGAGTAAATCTGCGGCACATTCACGTAAACGCGCAGCGTGTGAATGGCCGCCACATGAAACAACTCTTTGGCGCCGCTGCCACTTCCGGGATCAATGAGCTGGCCAATGTCCGTCTTGCGTTCCGTGAGCACCCCGTCGAAAGGGGCGTAGACCTTTTCAAAGGATTGTAATTGTTCCAGGCGCTTCACGTTGTCCGTGGCGGAGTCCACCATGGCCTTTTTGGCGTGGGCATCACCCACGGCGTTGTCAACATCCTGCTTGGCTACGGAATCGCTTTTCAGCAGGAACTCGTAACGCGCGGCGGTGGTCTGCGCCAAGTCGTAGTTGGCCTTGGCCGTCGCCAGATCGGCCCGCGCCTGCTGGAGTTGCTGGTCCAATTCGGGAGTATCGATTTCCGCCAGAAGCTGGCCGTTCTTTACCCTGCCGCCGATGTCCACGTACCAGCGCTTCAGGTAACCGCTCGTACGCGCATAAATCGGAGCGTCGATGAAGGCCTGGACGTTTCCCGGCAATATGATTTCTTCCTGGGGCGCGCTGCGTTTGGGCTGAGCCAGCGAAACCGCGGGCACGGCGAGGTCGCGCGTATCAGCTTTCACGTCCGCGGCGGCTCGGACACGAGTGGAAATACCCCTATAAACGACGGCGCCCGCGACAATCAAGAGAAGCACAAGCCCAAAGATGACTTTGCCTACCCCGGACGACGGGGGACGTTGGCCCGGCAGGCCGGGACCTCCGGTCTGCCCGTCGTCGGTTTCAATATCGTAACTTTCCTCAGCCTTCATTAAGTCCTCCAGGGATCGGGTCATCTGGCCATTGGGTCATCGGGTCATTTAAGGATTGTCCGTGGTCCGTTGTCCGTTGTCAGTGGCTTAAGATTCTCGGTGTCCGCGTATATTGCAACGGACAACTGACAGCTTTTCAATGAGCCGACAGTCGGATCATTTAACGGCATGACCCTTTTGCCTGCCGTGGACGACGCTAAACACCGTAGGCACAAAGAACAGCGTTGCCACGGTGGCAAACAGTAGGCCGCCGATCACTGCCCGGCCCAGTGGGGCGTTTTGCTCGCCACCTTCACCCATTCCCAGGGCCATGGGCACCATACCGATAATCATGGCCAGCGCCGTCATGATAACCGGACGAAAACGCGTGAACCCGGCCTCCAGTGCCGCCACCGTGGAATTGACGCCCTCTTGCAATTGTTCCTTGGCAAAACTCACCACCAGAATGCTGTTGGAGGTGGCGACACCCACGCACATGATGGCGCCGATCATGGCCGGCACGCTGAAGGTGGTGTGAGTCGCGAACAGGAACCAGAGAATCCCCGCCAGCCCCGTCGGCAAAGCCGAAATAATAATCAAGGGGTCGAGCCAGGACTGGAAGTTCACCACGATCAAGAGATAAACCAGCACAATCGAGAAGACCAGCCCGGCCAGCAGTCCCGAGAAGGAGGTGCGCATGGTATCAATCTGCCCGCGCACGATGGTCCGCGAGCCGCGCGGCAGGTCCTTCTGGTTCTCGTCCACAATCCGGTCGAGGTCCCGAGCCACACCCCCCAAGTCCCTTCCCTGCACGGAACCGTAAATATTGATGACGGGCTGCACGTTGTAACGCGAAACTGCGGCCATCGAAGCGCCGCGGCTGATGGAGGCGAGATTTCCGAGGATCTGCGGGGGGTTGCCGTTGGAGTTCGAAATGGGAATGTTTTCCAGGTCTTGAATCGAGTCCACACGGTATTGTGGCGTTTGAGTGGTAATGCTGTAGCTAACGCCGGTCCGCGGGTCCAGCCAGAAGGTGGGAGCAGTTTGGAAGCTCCCGCTCAGGGAGATGAGCAAGTCGCCGGCCACATCGCGAGGTGTAAAACCCACCTGCGCCGTCCGGGTTCGGTCGATGTCCACCTGAAGCCGGGGCAGGTTAAAAGGTTCCTGAATCCGCAAGTCAACGGCGCCGGGAATGTATTTGAGTTTGCGCAGCAGGCTATCGGCGAATCGCCGGTTGCTCACCAGATCATTGCCCACGACCTGGACATTGATGGGCGCCGGGAGGCCGAAATTCAGAATCTGGCTGACCATGTCAGAGGCTGGAAAGAAAAATGTTACGCCAGGAAACTCCCGGGCCAAGCGCAGCCGCAGCCTGCGAACATACTCTGGCGTGGAGTGATGGTTCTCCGCCAAGGCGACCAAAATGTCAGCATCCCCGGGACCAATGGGAGCTGAGTTGCTGTAGGCAAGATTCACGCTGCTGTACGGCAACCCGATGTTATCGATCATGCTGGTGATTTCCTGGGGAGGAATCTCTTCCCGAATGGAACTCTCCACGTGATCGCAAAGTCGTGCCGTCTCCTCGATGCGCGTGCCGGTGGGGGCCCGCAGGTGCAGAGTGAACTGGCCACTATCAACCTTGGGGAAAAAGTCCTGGCCAATCCAGGGAATCAGCAAAAAAGAAGCCGCGGCTGTACTCAAGACCCCCAGTGCGAGCCAGGCGCGATGTTCCAGGCAGGTTCCCAGCCAACTCTTGTACTTCCCCCGCAACCGTTCGAAGAAGTGCTCAAATTTTATTTGCAGGCGCGCCAAAAGGTGGCGCTGAGCCTCGGCTTCCAGATTCTGTGCGTCATGCTCGTGGCCGCGGAGCAAGTAGCGCGCCATGGTCGGCACCAACGTCCGGGATAGAAGGTATGACGCCAACATGGCGAAGCTTACCGCTTCCGCCAAGGGGATAAAGAGGTGTCGGGCGACCCCGGTAAGGAAAAACATGGGCACGAAAACAATGCAGATGGCGAGAGTCGAGACGAAGGCCGGCACGGCAATCTGCGACGCGCCGTCCAAAATTGCCGTTAAAATCTCCTTTCCCATGGCGATGTTGCGGTTGATGTTCTCAATTTCAACCGTGGCATCGTCCACCAGAATCCCCACCGCTAGAGCGAACCCCCCTAACGTCATGATGTTGATAGTTTCCCCGAGTGCGCTGAGCACTATCAGAGAGGTCAAGATCGAAAGTGGGATGGAGACGGCGATAATGAAGGTGCTCCGCCAGCTTCCTAAGAACAGCAAAATCATCGCCGCGGTTAGCAGAGCCGCAATCAGAGCTTCTCTCACCACACCCTTGATGGCCGCCCTCACGAAAATGGACTGGTCATTTAAATAGTGGATTTGCAATTGCGGCGGCAATCCCTTCTGAATGGCCGGCAGCTCCGCTTTGATTTGGGAGATGATATCCAGAGTCGAGGATTTTCCGGTTTTCATCGCCGTCATCAATGCCGCCCGTTGGCCATTGACGCGCACGATGTTGGTCTGGGGCGGGAAACCATCGCGCACGTGGGCCACGTCGCGGATATAAATTACAGTGTCACCGGAGGTTTTTAGTGGTAAATCATTGAGTTCTGAGGTTGTTAGCGGGCTGCCATTGGTCTCTATGTCATACTCATATTGGCCGATTTTGGATGTTCCGGAAGGAAGAATCAGATTCTGAGTGCTGAGGGCATTCACGACGTCAACGGGAGAGAGCCCCTTAGCTTGCAGGGCGGCAGTGTCAAGGTCCACCTGCACTTGGCGCTGCTTTCCCCCAAAGGGCCAAGGTATGGCGGCGCCTTCCACGTCGGCCAGTTGAACGCGAATGAAGTTCGCGCCCAAGTCAAACAACCGCTGCTCAGAAAGCCCTTGCCCGGAAAGTCCCAATTGCAGAATGGGCACGGTGGAGGCGCTGTACTGCATAATGAACGGAGGGGTGGTGCCGGGCGGTAACTGCCGAAGCTGTGTCTGCGACATTGCCGTTGCTTGGCTGAGCGCGGTGCTGATACTGGCGCCTGGCTGGAAGAAAATCTTGATCATGGCGATGCCATTCAGCGACTCGGACTCAATGTGTTCAATGTCATTCACGACCAAGGTGAGGGAACGTTCGTTGAGGACAGCGATGCGATTCGCCATCTGCTCGGGAGAGAGGCCATAGTAGTTCCAAAGGATGTTTACGACCGGGATGTTGATATTGGGGAAAATGTCCTTGGGGGTGCGGATAATGGAAAGCGCTCCCAGAATCATCATAACTATAGCCATCACGATGAAAGTGTATGGCCGTCGGAGGGCTAATCGGACAATCCACATAATTTAAAAGTGGGCAGTATCTGTCGATGCATCGGCAATCCCACGCGTGCTTTGCCTTTCGTAAAACAACGCCGGAAGAGAGCTGATCTCGTTTTGGCGGCAAAAGCTCGCCACTTCACCATGTATTACCGGGCAGCTGTAATTCCAAACCCTTGGCCTTGAGCAAAATATAAGTATGTCATTTGAAATGATAAGCTTGGATACTTATTTTCAGGAGCTAATCAACTGCGTATGAGGTTTGAATAGATCAAATTGACGTCAAAATATTGACGCGTTGACGTCTTGTCGTCAGCATTGGGGAAATCTTAAGATTGTTGGGTGATGGTTAAGTATCCACAATGGTCTTCTAGGACACTCAGCTCGGCGGGCGAACAATTCCCAACTTTCGCATTTTGTAGAAGAGCGTGGTGCGCTTAAGTCCCAGCCTCTCAGCCGCGCCTCCGGGACCGCCGAGTACCCATTGGGACTCGCGCAGGGCTCGCATGATTTGGTCTCGCTCCGTCTCCGCAAGGGTATGTGCCTTGCGCGGGACTGCCCGGCTGGCTTGTATCAGTTCCGAGAGCGGTGCCTGAAGGGTCGATCCCGAGGTGAGTATGGTGGCGCGCTCGATGAAATTCTGTAATTCGCGCACGTTGCCCGGCCAGGGGTAACGCTTCAGGACATCCATCGTCTCCGAGGGTATCTTGCTGATGCGCTTGTCCATTCTGCGCGCATATTTGTCCGTGAAATGGGCAACCAGGAGAGGAATATCCTCCGGGCGCTCGCGTAAGGGAGGGACAAGAATAGGGAAAATGTTCAACCGGTAATAGAGGTCACCCCGAAATTCCCGGTTCTCGACCATTTGCGGAAGATCGCGGCTGGTTGCTGCCATCAGCCGTGTATCTACATGGAGCGTCCTGGTGCTGCCTAAGCGCTCAAATTCCTGTTCTTGCAACACGCGCAGGAGCTTAGGTTGCAATTCCAAGGGAATGTCACCAACCTCATCAAGGAAAAGCGTCCCCTGGTGAGCCAACTCAAAGCGACCGATTTTCTGCGCGATAGCCCCGGTGAAGGCACCCTTTTCGTGGCCAAACAGCTCACTTTCCAGAAGGCCCATGGGAATGGCGGCGCAATTCACACTCACAAAAGTCCGCTCGCGCCGTGGGCTAATGTCGTGGATGGACCGCGCCAGAACCTCCTTCCCCGTACCGGTTTCTCCCAGAATGAGGACGGTCGAACCGGTGGGCGCTACCAATTCAGCCTGTTTCAAAATCCGCTTGAGAACGGGACTTTGGCCGATGATCGCTTCAAAGTCATGCTCGGTGCGAATTTCCTCATTGAGGTAGTTCCTTTCCTCCACCAATCTTTGGCGCGCCTCTGTAACTTGCTCATAATTGAGTGCATTTTCGACGCCTATGGCAATCTGATTTGCCACCTGGGAGAGGAAATCCACATCCCCCTGGGAAAATGCCCCATCACGCAGTTGTCCTAGATTTAGTGTGCCGATAACGCGGTCGCGGCTGATCATCGGCAGGACGCAAAGGGATTTAATTCCAATCGACCAGAGGTTAAGTTGGGGACCATATTGACTGAGCGCCTGGCTATCAAAGATGAGGGGTTTACCTGACTCCAAGACTTTGCTGGCAGGTCTCCCGGTAGCCGGAACCACAATTTCTTCCAGCCAGGATTCCCCTCCCTCGGAGAAGTTACGCGCGTACACTCTGAGATGCTTCCCATCCGGTTCGGGCAGAAGCACGCTGGCGTAGTCGCACTCCATAACTCGCCGAACACTTGCCGAAATCGCGCGAAATAGCTGCCGAAGGTCGAGGGTGGAAACTACGCTGTTGTTCAAATCCAGGAGCAACTTTAGCCTGTCCCGCTCGTGTTCGAGCTGTTGTTGCAATGTTTGGGCGGATTGGTGACTGAGCGCGTTGTCCACGGCGACAGCAATCTGCCGAGCCACGAGCTGCAAGAATTCCACTCCCTCTTCGCCATAGGCGCCGACCTGTTGGCTACCAAATCCAACCGCTCCCAAGCGTTGGTGCGCGGTCGTCAACGGCAAGACGCAAAAAGATTTAACACGGATTTCGCGCATCGAGTCCAACGCCTTTTTGAAGCGTTTTTCCTGCTCCAGATCGGGAATAACGAGGGCCTCCTGCCTTTCCCAGACCCAGCCCGCCGGGGCTTCCTGAATGCTGCGCTCGACAAAGTCCACATAGGCGCGGGAAGGGGTCTCGAGGATATGAACACGCATAACGTTCCGGGCGGGTTCGTGTAAAACCAGCCACAGCGTGTCGAAGTTCACCAAGCGCGGCAGGCGTTCTTTGAGATCATGAAAAAGCGCCGGCAGGTCACGGTGCGTAGCGATGGATTCGGTGACCTCGAGCAAAGCCTGATGCTGCGAGGCTGGCGGCTTGGGTTGGGCGCTCTGTCCTGCTCCGCGCGGGTCCATCATAAATATGAGAATACTATAAGACGTTCTGTTTGACATGCCCCTAAAACCATGTCTAAATCCCTTGCTCGCATGAAGAGCCGTCATGTGCAAGACTATCGCATTTAAAGGCAAGTTGTGATTTTGCCGGTCTGATTTATGTGGATTGTTCGTCTGGCGCTTCGGCGTCCTTACACCATTGCGGTGATGGCCCTGTTCATTGTGTTCATGGGAATCCTTTCCATGACCAGGATGATCGCCGACATCTTCCCCACCATTGACATCCCGGTGGTCATGACGGTGTGGAGTTACTCAGGCCTCTCCGCGCTAGAGGTGGAACGGCGTGTCATCCTGATTGCCGAGCGCTCCTATTCGACTACGGTCAACGGAGTTGAGCGCATCGAATCGGAATCGATTCCTGGGGTCGGCCTGATGAAGCTCTATTTCCAGCCGGGAACCGATATCGGCGGCGCAATCGCGCAAATTTCAGCCTCCTCAGGACCCATCCTGCGGATCCTGCCTCCCGGAATTCAACCCCCGGTCATCATTCAATTCAATGCGTCCAACGTGCCAGTCGCACAACTGACCCTTTCCAGCGATACGATGCCGGAACAAAACATTGTGGACTACACGACAAACTTTCTCCGTGTGCAACTTTTCACAATCCCGGGCATCGCTATCCCCGGACCTTACGGAGGAAAGTACCGCGAGGTCACGGTGGACGTTCTGCCCAAGGTTCTCGCCGCCAAGGGCCTTTCCGCCAGCGATATCGTCAGCGTTTTGCAGTCTTCGAATGTCATCGTGCCGGCGGGAACGGCCCGCATCGGGAAAACTGAGTACAACGTCATGCTCAATTCCAGCCCCTCGGCGGTGAGGGAATTTGATCAGATTCCCGTAAAGGTGGTGGGAGGAGCCCCCGTCCTGCTGGGTGATGTGGCGCGAGTTGCCGACGGGTTCGCCGACCAGGAAAGCATGGTGCACGTCAACGGCAAGCGGGCGGCTTACATTGCCATTTTAAAGCACGCCGACGCTTCCACGCTGACCGTGGTCGATTCCGTTCGCGGCATGCTTCCGCTGGTCAGGGCCACGGCCCCCAAGGATCTCAACGTCAAGATGGATTTCGACCAGTCGGTGTTTGTGCGCGGGGCCATTACCAACGTGGTCCGCGAAGCCGTGCTGGCCTCCCTCTTGGTTTCCTTCATGATCCTGATTTTCCTGGGAAGCTGGCGAAGCATGGTGATCGTCTGCACGTCGATACCTTTGTCCATCCTGGTGGGCATCATTGGACTGAAGCTGACGGGCAATACTTTTAACATCATGACCCTGGGCGGCCTGGCCCTGGCCATCGGAATGCTGGTTGACGATGCCACAGTGGCCGTCGAAAACATCCACCGCAACTATGCCCTGGGAAAACCGCTGACCGTGGCGATCTTGGATGGGGCACGCGAGGTCTCCGTGCCCGCCATCGTCGCCACTCTCGCCATCTGCATCGTTTTCTTCCCCGTGGTATTGCTTTACGGCCCCGCGCGTTTTCTATTTACACCGCTCGCGCTGTCCGTCGTGTTTTCCATGCTGGCGTCCTATTTACTTTCCCGGACCCTGGTCACCACCTTGTACCGCAAGCTGATGTTCGGGCATACGGAGCACGCCGGGAGCGGGGAGGGCGCGGCAAAACTTTCCCTCATCGCCCGCTTTTCCGCGGCCTTTAATCGCGCCCGGGACCGCACCTTCGACCGCTTCCGGGCAGCTTATGGCCGGGTGTTGGAGACTTGCCTCCACCATCGCGGTTTCACTTTGACCCTGACGGCTTTAATCAGCCTGGCTTCGCTATCCTTGCTCCTGTTGGTGGGCGAAGATTTCTTCCCGACCGTGGACGCAGGTTTGATGAAGATCCACTTCCGGGGACCGGTCGGCACCCGCATTGAGGAAACAGAAAAGCTCGTGTTGCAAATGGAAAACCGCATCCGGAGAATCGTTCCCGCCGATGAACTCGACACGCTGAATGACTTCATCGGCGTTCCCCTTTCCTACAATCTGGCATACGTCCCCAGTGAGAACGTTGGCACCATGGACGCAGAAGTTTCCATTGCCCTCAAGCCCCAACATCATCCCACCCGCGAGTATATACATGAGATCCGGCGCGCCTTGACGAATGACTTTCCCGGCACCAGCATCTGGTTCCAGCCTGCCGACATTACCACGCAGGTTCTTAATTTCGGTCTGGCCGCCCCCATCGATGTGCAAGTGCAGGGCCTGGATTTCAGCCAGACTTATCCGCTGGCCGCCCGCTTGTGCTCAGACTTTCAAAGGATACCCGGCGTCGCCGACGCTCATATTTCTCAAGTCTTGAACTACCCCACGCTCAAGGTCGATGTGGACCGCGTCCGGGCGGCGCAAATCGGTTTAAGCCAAGCGCAAGTGGCCAACACGGTGCTGATTTCGCTTTCCTCGAGTTCCTTGATTTCGCCTTCCTATTTCTTGAATCCGGTCAATAACGTGAACTACTTCGTCGTTGTAAAAGTCCCCTTGCCGGAGATGGCTTCGATCCAGAGCTTGACCTCAACGCCCCTCACGGCTCCGGGCGCCGTCAATCTTCTCCAACCCGGGGGTCTGCCCGGGCCCACGGACCTTCCCGACCTCGGCTCCGACACCCTCGGTAGTATCTCCAATGTGTATCGCGAGGTCACCCCTGCCTCCATCAATCACTATACTGTGCAGCGTGTGCTGGACGTGGAAGCGGGCGTGGAAGGCCGCGACTTGGGCGCGGTGATTCGTGATATTCGCGCCAAGATTACGGCGCTGGGCCATCTTCCTCCCAGCATTCAGATTATTGTTCGCGGTCAGAACCAGGTGATGGAGGACTCTTTCCGCAGCCTGCTGCTCGGCCTGCTGGTGGCGATTGTCCTGGTGTATTTCCTCATGGTCATCCTCTTTCAAACCTGGATTGATCCTTTCATCATCATGTTCGCCGTGCCCGGCGCGCTGGTGGGGATTCTTTGGATGCTGGCCTTGACCGGTACCACCATCAACGTAGAGTCGCTGATGGGTTCCATCATGGCGGTGGGCATCGCGGTATCGAACTCCATTTTGCTGGTCAGCTTTGCCAACGACATTCGCGTAGAACGCGGTATTTCCTCCCTGGAGGCCGCGCTCGAAGCCGGCAAAACTCGGCTCCGCCCGGTACTGATGACCGCGCTCGCCATGATTATCGGCATGATTCCAATGGCTCTGGCCTTGGGTGAGGCAGGAGAGCAAAACGCTCCTCTCGGCCGCGCCGTGATCGGGGGCTTGGTGGTGGCAACCGTGGTAACCTTGCTCGTCGTCCCCGTGATCTATTCCCTGCTCCGCAAAGGGGCCGTTACCAAACATCTGCTGGAAGAACGCTTCCTGGCGGAGGAACGCGGAGAAGCGCCCGTGGAATAAGGTGCACTGGAACAAAGCATGAGTGACTCTCGATCCAAAAGTCGGCTGGCGGCGATCGCCCTCTATTTATTCGGAGGCCTGCTTTTGTTTGCTTGCCTCGGCTTGGCCTATCGCCTCTGGAGCAGCAAGAAAGTAAGTCTGGCGGAGGAACAGCATTCGCGCGCCCAGGCCGTGGATGCCGGTCCGCGCGTGAGCGTGGTCCGCGTCGATGAATCGCCTCGCGAGCGGGTGCTTTCCCTGCTGGGTGAAGCCCGGCCCTTCGTAAGCGCCACCCTCTACGCCAAGGTCAGCGGATACCTGCGGGACATCACTGTTGATAAAGGCGATCTCGTCAAGGCCGACCAATTGCTAGCCACCATCGAATCGCCGGAACTCGATCATCAATATCAGGCCGCGGTGGCCGATGCCAAGAACAAGCGCCTTAACGCCGAGCGCGCCAAAACCCTCGCGGCGCGCGATATGATTTCGAAACAGGATGCCGATACGGCAGCCGCCGATGCCGAGGTGGCGGAAGCCAACGTTCGCTCCCTGGCCGCGCAAGTCGATTACGAAACCATCCGCGCGCCGTTTACGGGCATGGTCGTGGCGCGCTATGCCGACCCGGGGGCGCTGGTGCAGAACGCCGCCTCTTCCCAGACCGCCACTTTGCCCCTCGTCACCGTGGCGCAAACCGATTTGCTACGCGTCTACGTTTATCCGGACCAGCGCGACGCGCATTTTATTCGCGTCAACGACGCCGTGGAAATCATTCCTCCGGAGCGCCCGGAATTGCACTTGCACGCCTCGGTGACCCGGATCAGCGGCCAACTGGATAATCGCACTCGCACCATGCTGACGGAGATCGACTTCAAGAACACTTCGGAGGTGATTCTGCCCGGCAGCTTTGTGCAGGTTAATATGCAAATCCACCAATCCGGCTCGGGGGAGCTGGAAATTCCTTCCGAGTCTCTCATCCTACGTGGCGACAAGCCCTTTGTGGCCATGGTCAAGCCCGACAACACCATTGCCTACCAGCCCGTGGTCATCGGGGTGGATGAGGGTTCCGTCATTAGAATTGTTTCCGGTTTGAAGAAAGGCGACCAGATCGCTGTGAACCTCGGCGATAACGTGGCGGAGGGAAGCCACATCCAGCCGGTGGCGGGGGGCATGCATTAACCGCGGCGGAACTGCTGTAAAGGAAAGTCAAAGGGCAAAGGGCAAAAGTGAAAAGGCCACGTCCAAAACTCCTTGCCAGGAAAGCAAGCGATTACTTTTGCCCTTTACCTTTTGCGCTTTGCCCTTTGCCTTTTGATTTTCTCTTGCGGCTCTGCCGCTGGGAGGTCACATGAAGCCCATACTGCTCGTTGTTCTGGGAGTCGTGCTCGGGCCTTTCGCGTGGGCTGCCGGCCCGCCGCGGCCGTTGTCCCTGGCGGAATGTCTGCAAATTGCCGAGCAGAATCATCCTGACCTTGCCGCGGCGCGCGGGCTGATTGCCTCCGCCCAGGCACAAGTGCGGATTGCCCACGCGGGCTATCGGCCTCACTTGGATGCGGGTGCTGACTATACCGGCGCCACTTACAACTACACCGCCACCCCTGGCACTTCACTCAAGCAGTTCAATTCCAGTTACAACGGTGAGAGCATGTCGCCGGCGCCCTACTACTATGGTGGACTGAATTTCTCCCAACTCATCTACGATTTCGGCCAGACGCGCGGCACGGTGGAGCGCACTCAGGTGGAACTGGAAGCAGCGAACCAAAACCTGAGGCGCGTCCACGACCTGGTTTATCTGAATGTCCGCGAGGGTTTCTACAGTGTGCTGGCGACGGAAGAAATTCTGCAAGCTCGCAAGGATGCCGTCGACAATCAGACCAAGCACCTTGAGCAGGTTCGTTCCTTCCACGAGGTGGGCACCCGGCCTAAGATTGATGTGACCAAGCAGGAAGTGGCGTTGGCCAATTCCCAAGTGGATTACCGGCAGGCACAGGAAAACTTGGAGGTAGCCCGAGCGGCCCTGGCGACGGCGATGGGCCTTCCCCTGGAGCAGGCGCCCGAACCCCTCAACAGCGGGGCGGAGGTCGCGGAAGGCGGTAAGCTCGATGACCTCATGCTTCTGGCCGAGAAACAGCGGCCCGATCTGCAATCGATGCGCGACCAGATTTTCGCCGCTCAGGCGGATATCATCGTGGCGCGCAGCTACTTTCGCCCCAACATTCGATTGGGCGCCCTCTTCAACTATCAGAACCTGAAATTCCCCTTGATCTACAACTGGGACCTGGCAGGCCTCCTCGCTCAGAATTTTCTGGATGGCGGCACCAAACGCGCACGCTTGGCGGCCGCGCAGGCGGAAGAGACCGTGGCCCACGCCGACTTGACTTCCCTGCTCGAAAAGGTTCGGCAGGAGGTTTTTGCAGATTATTCTGACTTAAAGGTGGCAAAGGACAAAATCCAGTTGAACCAGCAGGCCGTGGCGGAAGCGAAGGAAAATCTGGCTCTGGCGGAAGGCCGTTACTCGGCCGGATACGGAAACATCATCGAGTTGACCGACGCACAAACTCTGCTGACTGATTCCCAGGTTCAGGAAATCGTTTCGCGCTTTGATTACCAAACCGCTGCCGCACTGCTGGACGTCGCCGTCGGCCGCACACCGATGCCGTAGGGCCAAACGGCGTTCGGCCCGCTGGCGGGAGCGAGCGCCGCTTGCCCCACTCACGCGTTCACGGCCGCAATCCTGCGACGCAAGTCGTCCTGTTCGGCGGGGCTCTCCGCGCCAATCGTGAAGGCGTCCAGGATTCCGAGGGAGAGAGCATACTTCAGCGCTTCATCCTGGCGCGTGCGCATGTCGCCCTGGCCCAAAATCTTCATGCCGATAATTCCCTTCCCGTTGGCGCGTCCCTGGGCCAATGTCGCCTTGACGGTTTCGGGGTCGGCATCCATATGCGAGCCGATAGGATTGATGCGCGAGAGGATAACTTCCACCCATGGCGATTGGGCGGCCAAGCGCAAAGCCTCAATCTTGTGGCAGGAGCAGCCGTGGGCGCGGATAATTCCCTTCTCTTTCATCTTGGAGAGGACGTCCATGGTGGGGCGGAATTTTTCTGTCCAATTTTCTTCTGTCAGGCAATGCATCATCAGCAGGTCGAGGTAATCCGTGTTCAGTTCCTTGCGGAAGCGATCGATGTCAGCGCGCATCTGGTCGGGTTCGCGGGCCCAGGACTTGCTCATGATCGTCACCTTCTCGCGTGGGACATGTTTCAACGCCTCTGCCACGTGGGGATGCGAGCCATAGGAGTCGGCCGTGTCAAAAAACCTCAGCCCATGGTCATAACCGCGCCAGAGGAGGTCCGAGAGTCCCTGGATTCCCAAGGCCGTTTGGTTGGAGTGATGGTTGTAGCCGATGGTGCCCGTGCCACATGCCAGGCGGCTGGTATGAATTCCCGTCTTCCCCAGCACCACCGTATCTGACGCACTAAAGCGCCCGGTTTGTTCCGCTCCCAAACCCGCGAGCGGGGTCGTCCCCACCCATGCGGCGCCTACACCCAAGGCCGTCGTTCTAAGGAAGTCCCTGCGTTTCATACGACCCTCCCTGATGCTTAAGTTTGCATTCAATTTTTCTGCCGAAGCCCGTCGAATCCAAAGACTACCACGCCTGAATCTGTTTTCCAAGCCGACATGCGGTGTTTGCGAGGTGGAACCTCCTATCTCAACGCATCATCAGACATTGAACGCGTTTCACTTTCCCAGGCTCAATGGCCGAATAGTCACAGTAGCAATTTCATTGATGGGGCGTTCAGCACAAGTCCTTTGGATTGCCCGGTTTTCGGAGACGTTTATAACGCCTGCGAAAACTCAGGGAAGGGCTTATACGGATGGCCACATCTGGAAGCTGCGATCGGACCCCAACTTCGAACATGTTTACACCTTTGAGGGCGGCCGTACCCCTAACATCTTCATAGCCAACAGGTTGAGAAACCATCGCATCGAAAAGGTGATAAGATGGTTCCGTTCCGGCAGGCAAGAGTCGGCGCATCGAGATCGGTTCCTTTTAATCTGTCATGGTAGATTCGATACAGCTCATGGAAGTCGTGCTAAACACACTCTGGCTAATGGTTGCCATCGGAGCCTTCTTTTTCTGGCGCCCCGAGGGGTTCAGGGGAACGCCCTCGGACCGCGGCCATGGCAGAACCCTGGGGATTCTAGCTCTAGCCTGCGCCTTGGTCCTGCTCTTTCCTGTAATTTCTCTCACCGACGACTTGCACGCCGAGCAGGCAGCTATGGAAGATTCATCCCGTTCGGTCATGAAAGCGCGGAATATGCTGCAAGGGTGCCTGCGCGCAGGCAGTTCTTCCATCAGGGTGGCTGTGACCAATGCCCCAGATTCGGCTGCTGCTCTACATTTGTTCTCCGGTGCGGTCGTCCTGGTTGAAACACCCGTTCTCTGCCTTAGGTTGATTTTCGCGCACGAAGGTCGCTCACCTCCGTCCAATCTATAAGTGATTCCAACTGGCGGCTCGGGACGAGCGGCCATCTTCTTCCGCACCACAACCGTGACCGCGAGAGCCATCAGGGGTCGGCTCAGGGCGTCACCGGCGAATCTCCCCGCCGGATTCAGAGACGTTCAGCCCCGGTCCCGCGTGCCTCGCCGCAAATTTGTTTTCGAAATGAATAGTGCTTCACAAGCGACTTTTAATCCAACCCCCGTGGCGGGCAATAAGGCGCAAACACGGTGGTTCAGCGATTGAGGATGGTGGATTACGAAACGTCGAACTTACTTCATACCAGCTCTCGTGGTGAGCATCAGCCTTGCGGCCTTCCTCTCGTCAGGTTGCAAGAGCGCAGGGAAGGCCGATGAAGCGTCCGAGGCGCCGCCGCCCGCGCAAGTCGAGCAGGAACAGGAGGGTGGCGCATTCAGCGTGGATCATCCCGAGCAGTTCCCCTTGGCCACCGCGGGGAAGTACGAAGCCGCCCCTGAGTTAAAGGTAACCGGCACCGTCAGCCCCGATGTTTCACGAAGTATTCCGGTGGTTTCGCTCGCCTCGGGTCGCATCGTAGATATTCACGCCCGCCTCGGCGACACCGTGACGAAGGGGCAGCTCCTGATGCGGGTGCAAAGCCAGGACATTTCGCAGGCATTTTCCGATTACCAGCAAGCAGTTGCGGATGAAACTTTGGCGAACACGCAACTCACTCGCGCCAAACTCTTATACGAACATGGCGCGATTGCGGAAAACGATCTTCAAGTTGCCGAGGACACCGAAGCCAAAGCCAAAGTCACCGTCAAGACCGGGCTGAATCACCTTCAAATCCTCGGGGCGGACCCCCATAACCCTACGGCGATTGTCGAAGTCCGCGCTCCCGCCCCTGGAGTGATTACCGACCAACAAGTTACTGCGGCCGCGGGCACGCAAGGCTTGGCATCACCGAATGCGTTTACGATCTCCGACCTTTCACATGTCTGGATTCTCTGCGACGTTTACGAGAACGACCTCCCCTTTGTTCGTCTGGGCGAGTATGCGGACATACATTTGAACGCCTACCCGGACCAGGTTCTTAGGGGCAGGATCGGCAATATCGGCTCCATCCTCGATCCCAACCTCCGCACAGCGAAGGTCCGCCTGGAGGTTCAGAATCCCGGGATGTTGCGCCTCGGCATGTTTGCTACCGCCACTTTCTACGGCCCTAAGAAAGAAGCCTACGCCACCGTTCCGGCCACCGCGGTGCTGCACTTGCACGACCGCAACTGGGTATACGCACCGGTGGACCATGGCCGCTTCCGGCGCGTGGAAGTGATAACCGGCAGGATGCTTCCGGCTACCCCGAGCCAACAGCAGGAGATCATCTCGGGCCTTAAACCCGGTCAGCAGGTGGTGGCGAATGCCCTGGATCTTCAGTCCACGGTGGAGCAGTAAATGATACGCCGCATCGTCGACTACGCTCTGAACAATCGCTTTCTCGTGCTCGCCATTGCACTGGTGCTTTTCGTCTGGGGCATCGTTTCGTTCCACCGGCTCCCGGTGGAAGCATACCCCGACGTGGCCGACAACTATGTTGAGATCATCACGCAGTGGCCGGGAATCTCGGCGGAACAAATTGAACAACAGCTCACGATTCCCCTTGAAACCGTAATGAATGGCATCCCCCATGTGGTGCATCTCCGCTCGTTCTCTCTTTTCGGACTCTCCGATCTGAAATTGATTTTCGATGACGAAGAAGAGAACTTCCGGGACCGCGAGCGGGTTTTAGAACGGCTTTCGCAGGTTACCCTGCCGCCGGGTGTGACACCCCAGATGGGCACCGACTGGAGCCCGGTCGGCCAAATCTACTTCTTCACACTCTACAACTCCAATCCTCAGTACGACGTTATGGAGTTGAAGTCGCTCGAAGACTGGGTGGTGGAAAAAAACCTCAAGGCGGCTCCCGACATCGTGGACGTGGCCAGCTTCGGCGGTCCTACGCGCGAGTATCAGGTTCGCGTCGATCCCAACAAGCTGATTGCTTACGGCCTCAGCCTTGCCCAAGTGGAGCAACAGCTAACCAATAATAATGTCAACGCCGGCGGAAGCTTCATCGAGGCGGGTCTGCAACAGATCAATATTCGCGAAGTGGGGCTGGTCAAGAACGTGCAAGACATCGAAAACACGGTCCTCGTGACCAGGGCCGGCGCACCGCTGCGGGTGAAGGATATCGCGGTGGTGGCGCAAGGCCCCAAGATCCGCCTCGGCCAGTTCGGCCGGGCGATTCACCGCGAGGACGGGAAGATCATTGACAACGAGGATGTAGTCTCAGCGTGGGTCCCCATGCGCAAAGGTGCCGACACGCAAACCGCGCTCGTAGGGCTCGAAGCCAAAGTACAAGAGTTGAACGACCGCATTTTGCCTCCCGGCGTGAAAATCGTTCCGTTTATCGACCGTACCGACCTCATTCATTTCACCACCCATACGGTGCTGCACAATCTGGCAGAGGGCATGATTCTGGTGGTCATCGTGCTCTTTCTCTTTCTCGGGAATGCCCGGGGCGCGCTCATTGTGGCCCTCACCATCCCCTTTTCCTTGTTATTCGCGTCGATCTGTCTGGACCTCAAGCATATTCCCGCCAATCTGCTGTCGCTCGGCGCGCTCGATTTCGGCATGGTGGTTGACGGCGCCGTGGTGATGATTGAGAATATCGTTCGCCACTTGCACCGGCACGAGACGGGCACAATCGAGCAGCGAATTCGCGCCGCCGCCCACGAAGTTCAGCGGCCGGTCTTCTACGCCATCGCCATCATCATTACGGCCTATATTCCCATTTTTACTTTGCAGCGAGTCGAGGGCCGCCTGTTCAAACCCATGGCGTGGACCGTGGCGTTCGCGCTGCTGGGGGCGCTGCTTTTTTCCGTCGTGGTGTCGCCGGTCTTGGCCAGTTTCTTGTTCCGGAAAGGCGCGCACGAATGGCGTAATCCTCTCGTAAATTTCCTCACCGACCGCTATCGCAAGGGCGTGCGCTGGGCCATTCGGCAGCGTGCTCTGACAGTCGGACTGGCTGGGGTCAGCGTGCTCATCGCGATTTATCTGGCCACAAGCGGGGTGATTGGCTCAGAGTTTCTGCCGCACTTGGATGAGGGTTCGCTCTGGGTGCGCGGCACTCTGGCGCCCAGCACCGGGCCGAGCGAGGGTATCCGGGTGGCCAATCAGGCTCGTGTGTTGCTGGCCTCCTTCCCCGAGGTTACGGTGACGACCAGCCAAGTGGGACGGCCGGACGATGGAACCGACACGACGGGCTTCTTCAATACGGAATACTTTGTGGGCCTGAAACCCAAAGAACAATGGCGTCCGGTATTTCACCAGAACAAAGATGAGTTGATCGCCGCCATGAATCGCCAACTGGAAAAAATCCCCGGCGCCGTCTGGGGGTTTTCTCAACCTATTGAAGACAATATGGAAGAGGCGGTCAGCGGGGTAAAAGGAGAGCTTGCTACCAAGGTCTACGGTGACGAGCTGAAAGTTCTTGAGGCCAAGGCCGACCAGATTGTCAACATCATGCGCACCGTGCGGGGGATTGAGGATCTTGGGGTTTTTCGAGCCCTGGGCCAACCCAACGAAAACTTCCAAGTGGACCGTCAGCAAGCCGCACGCTACCAAATCAACGTTGCGGATGTGCAGGATGCAATCCAGACGGCCGTCGGCGGCAATGCTCTCACTCAGGTTCTCCAAGATGAGCGGCGCTACGACCTCGTGATGCGGTTTCTTCCCCAGTACCGTGACACCCGGGAGGCGCTTGAAAATATTCGCTTGCTGTCACCCACGGGCGAACGAGTGTCGCTAAAGCAGCTCTGCACCATCGAAGAACGCGACGGTGCTTCGGAAATCTATCGCGAAGGGAACGAACGCTTTGTCGCCATCAAGTACAGCGTCCGCGGGCGCGACCTCGGCAGCACGGTTGAAGAAGCGATCAAAAAGGTGAACGCGCAGGTTCAACTGCCGCGTGGGTATCACCTTGACTGGGAAGGCGAGTACCAAAGCGAACAACGCGCCGCCGCGCGCCTCTTCATCATCGTGCCGCTCACGGTCCTGGTGATTTTCCTCATCCTTTACATGATGTTCAAATCGTTCAAGTGGGCGCTGCTCATTCTCACCGCCGTGATGATAGCCCCCTTCGGTGGCCTGCTGGCGCTGTTGGTCACGGGCACCAACCTCAGCGTTTCCTCGGGCGTGGGATTCTTAGCGCTCTTCGGTGTCTCCGTCCAGACCGGCGTGATTATGCTCGAATACATCAACCAGCGGCGGGCGAGAGGGCACTCGATCGAGGACTCAGCGATTGAGGGTGCGGTTCTGAGATTGCGCCCCATCATGATGACGATGCTAGTGGCGACGCTAGGCCTGCTGCCCGCGGCCACGTCACATGCCATTGGCTCCGACTCCCAGCGGCCCTTTGCGATTGTCATTGTTGGGGGGCTGATTTCAGACCTGGTGATGAGTATCTTCTTGCTTCCCACTCTGTATGTCTGGATCGCGGGCGCCCATGATGTGCTCCCCACTCCTGATTCCTCGCACCTTGACGAAGCCTAAAAAGCAGTGACGAGTGACAAGCAAGCGAAAGACGAAAATCGAAACTCGCCGCGATTTTCGAGTTTCGATTTTCGAGCTTCGTCCCTTGCTGGCTCGTCACTCATCACTCTTCACTCATCACTCGTCACTTGCTTTTAAGCCAGTACCCCGCGCACCATCGTGGTGGTTTCGGTGACTTGGTCGGAATATCGCGGATAGAGCCCGATAATCGTCGCGTCTGTCGGCTTGATGTTCTTATAAGCCCAGGCGATGGCTTGGCGCTTCTGTTCTTCCGACTGGCATTTGCGGCCTGCCGCCAGGACCTTATAAACCAGGGCGGGCTTATCCACCTTGCGCACGGCCTCGGCCATCTTCGGCGGGTCGGAGGAGATAAAGCCGTCGCCCAGGGGAAGCGTTCCAATATCTCTCATCCAGTCCTCGGGGTGCCGGGTGAGATAGTGCAACCCCGTCATGTAGAAGTCGTTGGCGAATCCCTTTTCCTGGAGCGTTTCCAGGATTTTGGGATTGTGCGTGGAGATGCCCGCCAGCATTCCCAAGTCGTGAACCGCGTCGATATAGGTCTTGAGCAGATCGATCTTCCCCGCCCGGTAGACGATGTCGGTGGCGCCGCCGTGGAAGGCGACGCCGATGGGTTTGAACTCTGCCGCGGCTTGTGCGCACTTGATGGTCCCATCAAGGACCTCCTCCGGCGTCCGCCCCATCTTTTCGTCGTAGTGCCAGGAAGCTGCCAGGCAGATGAATTGGATCTTGCACCCCGCCCCGCGAATCTTGGGAATCTGCCGCTTCTGGTCATAATGGAAACTGTATTGCCAGGTGTTAATCCCGGCCTTTTCACAGTCCAACAGCAGCTTGACGATGCGCTCATCGGTGAACCACTCGCGCATGTGCTGGTCGTACAGCCTGTTGAAATGGGAATAGCCATAAATGGGGTTGGCGCCGACGATCAGCCGGGTGACGCGATGCGGACCCAGCATCACCGTGGGCAGCAGGTCAGTGGCTTCCGCCTCGAGCGCCTGGGGCGCCATCAGGCCGGCGGCGACCGTCGTGGCGCTCTTCAAGAAATCACGTCGACTGCTCTCACCCTGAGAGGAATTCGAACTCCTGCGTATTTTGCGTGCCATGTGCCTTCTCCCTTTTGTGTACGTCCATCCTAGCGGAGGTAGACGATACTGGTCCGCACTCGGCGTGTCAATGACCGAAGTATGGAATCTGTGGCAGTGCCGACAGACAAACCCCCGCGTCACATACTTAGCCGCATCGGTTATCGCGGTCTCAGATGAGAAGATGAGTCAAGTTGGTGAGTTTGAAAATCGCAAATCAAGAGCAGCGACGAGTGACAAGTGGCGAGTGACAAGCAGCATAACCAGTTTGGGATTGTTGCGATCGAAAATCCAAAATCAAAAATCCCAAATGACGAGATGGCCCGATGAGCCGATCTCTCGATTATCTTGTCCTACTTCTGCTTTTCCGCAGCGGGGGCAGGAAGGGGTTGCAACAACTGTTCCTTGCGGTAGACCAGCGTGTTGGTATCGTAGGCGGCGATTTCAAAATCGTGGCCGTGGGTGATGGCGTCACAGGGGCAAGCTTCTACACAATAGCCGCAAAAGATGCAGCGGTTGTAATCGATGTTATAAACGTGGGCATAGCGCTCCGCGGCGCTGATGCGGTGGTCGCCGGTATTCTCCGCGGCCTCGATGTAAATGCAGTTGGCCGGGCAAGCTGCCGCGCAAAGGAAGCAGGCGACGCACTTCTCCAGACCATTTTCGTCGCGGCGCAGAACATGGACGCCGCGATAGCGATTTTCAAAGTGCACGGGTTCGGCGGGATAATTCTCCGTCACCGTGGGTCCGAGCATCTCCTTAAAGGTCGTGGCGAAGCCTTTGGCAAGCGCCACCGCCGAATCAGCCATTTCCTTGACGATATTTGGCATAAGCCCTCAGAGCAACGCCGAATTGCTTTCGGCCTGGGGCGAGCGCCCCTCATCCCGGCCCACAGTATAACGGATAGCATGATGCCGGTCAAATTCTTGGCTCCCCCCACGCCGATCCCCAATGCATCCATAAAATCCCTCGCCGCGGCAAAATCCCGAGCAACCCCCCAGCTTGGGAAGGAATCGAATGGGCAAGGTTGCGGTGTGCTTGTCAGGGGGCCGCGGGAGGTGTAAAGTGTTCAGGTGGGTTCCTTGGGCAGAAAGAAAGCGTGACGCGATCAAGCTCGCCATGCGACCTCACGTCGAGGAGAATTTTATGAAGAAGTGGGCAATCAGCTTCGTCACAGGGCTGTTGGCGGGGGCAGTGTTGCTCCCCGCGCTGCTGGCCAGCGATACCAAGGTGCCGCCTCCCCCCAGTCAGCTTATCCCCGCGGGAAGCCTCCTGCACGTGCGGCTAACCTGTACCCTCACGTCGAAGACCAGCAAGCCCGGTGATCCCTTCACGGGGATCGTCACGACGCCGATCACCGTGGACGGCAAGGAGATCATCGCCGCGGGCAGTACGGTGGAAGGACACGTGGCTTTCGTGAAGCAATCGGGCCGCATCTCGGGCGTGGCGCAAATGCGCGTGGTTCTGGATGACATCATTACCACCGAAGACGTCAAGTTGCCCCTCCCCGCCGGGCTTGACGACATGAACGCCGGCCCATGCGCCAAGACCAACGGCGACGAAGAAGGAACCATCAAGGGTTGTGGCAAGAACAAGAAGGACGCGATGAAGGATGCGGCGATTGGGGGCGCCATGGGAGCGGGCGCCGGCGCCATGGTGGGCCTGGGTTCGGAAATCGATTGCGAGTATTACGGTAACTGCGGCGGGCCTGGGTTCGGCACGGCCATTGGAGCTGGAGCGGGAATCGGGGCTGGCACGGTCCTGATTTACGACCTTCTGAAACACGAAAAACACATCATCCTCGTGCAAGGCACTACTATGACCTTCGTGATCAACCGGTCGGTCGATGCGAGTACCGGCAAGCCACTCGAGCCGACGACCCCTGCTGAAGCCAACAAGCAGTGACCTTGCCTGCTGCGAAACTCCGGGGGGCATGTGCCTCAGCCGGCAAAATCCTTGCGCTTCTTACTCTCCGTCATCTCGGAGGAATTTCGGATGAAACGAGCTTGTTCGCTCACGGTGATAACGATCGGTGTAGTTTTGGCCGTGGGGCTTCTGGCCTGGGCCGTTGACGATGGCGACATTGCGCTGCCCCCCGGAACCCAGTTAGTGGTGCGGCTGACGAACACCTTGAGCACCAAGGGCAGCGAGGAAGGCGATCCGTGGGCTGGAAAGGCGGACGAACCCATCTTCGCAGGAGGAGAGGAAGTAGTTCCCGTCAATAGCACGGTACGCGGCCACGTGACCTTCCTTAAGCCGGCTGGCCGCGCCACGGGAAGGGGCGAGATGCGTTTGGTCGCGGAAACGATTTCGACCCCGGAACATGGCACCTTCACCATCGTCGCCCAACTCCAAAATGCCGATGACAACAAGGGCTCCAAAGTCAAAGACGCGGAAGGAACCATTGAGGGCCCCGCCAAGAGCGATAAGAGCACTGCCAAAGAGGCCGGCATCGGAGCCGCCGGAGGCGCTGCCATCGGCGCCATGGCGCATGGAGGAACTGGAGCCCTATACGGCGTAGCCATCGGCGCCATGGCAGGCGTAATCCATAGCGTGGCCAAGAAACATCAGGGCGTGCTCCTTCCCCCCGGAACGGAACTGACCTTTGTTTTAGATCGAACCTTCCTGTCAAAACGCATCACGCCGCCGCCGCGTTCCCACTCATCTTCAGAATAGCTCGGACTTTGATCAAACGACTGAGCTAGAATTTCTTCACAATGTCGCCGAGGATTTGCTTGCCGTGAAAACGGCCGTTTTCGATGAAGATTTCGTTAGTATCCATGCCTGCGATGATGACTCCGGCGAGATAGATTCCCGGCACGTTGCTTTCCAGCGTTTCGGAATTGCACCTGGGACGATGGGTTTCCGGATCAATTTCCACGCCAATATCGCGGAGGAAGCGGAAGTCCGGATGGTAGCCGGTGAGCGCGAACACGAAGTCGTTATCCAGGCGCAGGGTTTCCCCGTTGGTCCGATGGACGCAGATGGCGCCGGGAAGGATTTCCTTCACCTCGGATTGCGGCAAGGCGCGAATCGAGCCTTCCTTAATACGATTTTCGATGTCGGGCCGAATCCAGTATTTGAGGTGCGAGCTGAGCGCCGGCTCGCGGTAAATCAAGGTAACTTCCGCTCCATGTCGGAAGAGGTCAAGGGCCGCGACCGCGGCGGAGTTGGCTCCACCGATCACGGCCACTTTGCGCCGGTAGTACGGATGCGGGTCGGTGTAGTAGTGCGAGACCTTGGCAAGCTCCTCGCCGGGTATACCCAGCAGATTGGGCAGATCGTAGTAGCCCGTGGCGATGATGGCCTTCTTGGTGAGGTACTCGCCGCGGTGGCCCTCTGAAGTCTCGGTCTCTACACGAAACTCACCGTCACGCCCGCTGATCCCCATGACCCTCTCGTCGAAATGAATGGGCAAGCGGTAGAAATCTGCGACCCGGCGATAGTACTCCAGAGCTTCGGCGCGATGGGGCTTGATGTTCAGACTGGGGAGGGGCAAATCACCGATTTCCAGGCGCTCGCGTGATGTGAAAAACGTCATCGTGGCGGGATAGTTGTAAATTGAGTTGACCAGGGCGCCTTTTTCCACCACCAGGAGCTTCAGATGGCGTGTCACCGCTTCAATGGCGCAAGCCAAACCCGTGGGCCCTGCGCCGACAATCAGAATATCCAGAGAATCTTCCATCGAGTTCACACTCCCGAGCGCGGGATTTTGATGCCAGGCTTCAGGATCGTATCACTCCGCTTCGCCATCACTGCTTCGGGCTCTCCGTCAAGAGTTCATCCAATTCCTTCTTCAGCTTCTCATAGGAGGCCAAAAGCTTCGGAGTCGCTTCCACCGACTCATTCTTCCAAACGAAAACTTTCCCGTCGGCGCGCTCGATCAGCACGCCGATCCCGTTACCCAGGTGATATCCCACGCTCCCAAACTGCCGCACCTTTTCGCCGGAAACATCCAGCAGGGCGACGAAGCCCGCCTTCTCGACGGCGGGGTAGCGTGCGAACTGTTCGAAGGTGACGAATTGGAAGCCCGCTTTCAGCAGGCTTTCCAGGCGGGCAACCTGCGCGGGAGTCAAGGGGGACGGTGAGATTTCAGGCACGCTCCTCCCCTTCCCCCTGCCAAGAGATGAATTGCGCCCGCTCGATGGCGTAAAGCACAACGCGGATTCCTTTATGAACCGCTTCCCTTTCAAAGCGCATGCCGATTCGCTCCATCACTCGAAGAGAGTCCCTGTTGGCAGCCTGGGCGATGGCCACAATCCGTTCGAGATTACACACCTCAAAACCGTAAACCAACGCCTGGCGCGCAGCTTCCGTGGCCAGACCCTTTCCCCAAAACGAAGGGGCCAGCCACCAGCCGATTTCCACGTCCGGCCCTTCCGGCAGGTGCTGAAGGCCGCAGATTCCAATCAGCGTATCGCTGTCTTTCGGCAGCAGCTTCCACAGGCAGATTCGGTACTTCTCCCAGTTCTCACACTGCCGGGCCACAAATTCCTGAACGCGCTCATTCGGCCATGGCTCACCCGTCCCAAGATATCGGACCACCAGGGGATCCGTGGCAATCTTCTGAAACGCCCTCCAGTCTTCCATCCTCCAGGTTGCGAAGCGCAAGCGGTTCGTTTCCAGAATCACGTTCTGCGTTCGGTCTTCCAGACTATCCATGTGAAACCCCCGTGGACTTGCGTGCCCCCCCGCCAGTAAATCCAAGCGCGCCGTCGCGCGCCATTATTCAGAATGACCTCCGCCGCCGCGCGCACGAATTCGCCCCGCGGCGGGGCGGCGGGGATAAACCCCTCAACTTCATCCAAAACTCGTAGATCACGCACGGGGTGCCGCAGTTGAAAGAGTTCGCCGCGAACCCATTTTCCTTTTCGGTTTGCGGGGCGCGCCCCCGGATAGCGTCCCCGATCGATAAGCTCCGCGGCCACTCTTGCCTCCGCCCGAAACTTCGCGCCGAGGTGTGCCAAGTGATGGTGCAGCTCAAAGCCGCGCCGCAGCGTCCTGTAAACAAACAACAGGTGGCACTCGGCCGTCCCGTCCGGTCCCGGAATCATGCCGCATTACTCCTGCGCGGTCCCTGTGAATCTTGGCGTAAGAGCATGTGCCGATCCCCTGCCATCCGAGCACGCGATATCATTGTCAAGCTATAGCCGGGATTTAGATCTTGGTTTCCAGCGTCTCGAGGATACGGCGCAGTGCGGCAATAATCTCCTCGCGCTCCACATTGCCCTTGCGGAATTTCAGAACCAGCTTGAACTCCTTGGCGGGTGGAACATAGCGGAAAACCGCCTGGTGCGGCTTCTTGTCGGGGTTCCGTTCCGCGCGCGCTTGTTCGCGGTTAACCAGACCCAAAGCAAACCGCCGAACGAGGACACGCATTTTGCCTTCGTTTGGTTGCCGTGCCACTTGCAGCAATTGTGATTTGGAAAGCACGCCCGCTTCGATGCACTGCGCCTTCACCGTATCCGGAATGTTGCGCAAACTCAGAGTTTCGGTAATCGAGGAACGCGATTTGGCAATCCGGTTGGCGATTTCCACATGGGTCAAGGCAAAGCGGTCAGCCAAGGCCTGTACGCCATCGGCCTCTTCAAAAGGCGTCAAGTCCTTGCGTTGCAGGTTCTCAATGAGGGCGATTTCCAGCGTCTCGCCGTCGTCCACGTCTTTTTCGATGCACGGCACTTCCCTGAGCCCCGCGGCGCGCGCGGCGTGGTAACGGCGTTCGCCGGAAATAATCATGAACTTGTCGGAATCCGCCAGGTACCGCACCAGCAGCGGCTCCAACACGCCCTTTTCACGCACGGATTCCGTAAGGCCCTGCAAGTCGCCCAATTCCTTGCGGGGCTGATCGGCGTTGGCCTGAAGCTGCTCGATGGGAATCATGCGGCCGATGGCGGCGCCGCTGCGCGAAATGATGTCCTCGACGTAGTGGGAGTTGTGCCGCATCTTGGCGGTAAGGGGTAAACCCGCGCGTCTAACGGACACGGTGCATAACCTCCTTGGCGAGCTGCGCGTACTCGGCCGCCCCCCTGGAATCTGGAGCGAAGCTGAAGATGGTTTCCTTGTAAGCGGGGCTCTCCTCCAAGCGCACGTTTTTGCCGATTACGGTTTTGAAAACCTTGTTGCCAAACACCTGCCGCACCTGCTTATAAGTATCCCGGGCCAGATTCGTGCGCCTGTCGAAGAGCGTCACGACGACGCCCAGCAATTGCAACTCCGGGTTGGGGCGCGCGCGAATGCGCTCCAGCGTCTCCAGCAAGTCATCTGTCCCTTCCAGCGCATAATACGAGGCCTGGATGGGCACCAGCAAGTAATTCGCCGCCACCAGCGCGTTGACGGTGATAATTCCCAGCGCCGGTGGCGTGTCAAGGACGATCAAGTCAAAGTCATTGCGCGCACCCGCCAGCGCATCTTTCAACCTAAAGGGGGCGTCAAACTGCCCCGCCAGGTTCACCTCCAACTTGGCCAAGGCGATTTTGGCAGGCACCACGCAAAGGTTGGCCACTTTGGTGGGATGCACGACGTCCGTCACCATTACGTTATGGTCAGAGAGCACATCGTAAATTGAACTCTTGATCTCTTCCGGAGGGAAAAAGGTCAGCGTGGTGTTGGCCTGCGGGTCAAGATCGATGAGCAGTGTTCGCCGATGCTTCAAAGCGAAGGCAGCAGCCAGATTCACCGCCGTCGTGGTCTTCCCGACGCCGCCCTTCTGGTTCGCTATGGCAATTACGGTCGCGGGCATTTATGGGACTCGGGACTCGGGATTAGGGATTCGGGACTCAGGTTCAGGGATGAGGGGTTCGAGTATTGCTGACTGTAAACCATAAATTATCAATAAAAGAGGAAGTCCCAATCCCCGTCCCCCATGTCCCGAATCCCGAGTTTACATCTTATACCGTCCCATATCTTCGTCGTTCAAATTCTCCAGCCACTTACGCAATTCTTCGTTACTGACCTTGTCCGTAGAGTTCCCGGAATTCTTCGAACTTTTCAAGACTTCGTCCTCAACATAGATGGGGCAATCGACACGCAAAGCAAGAGCCAAGGCGTCGCTGGGTCGCGAATCGATCGACATCATCTGGCCGTCCCGTTCCAGCCAAATCAGGGCATAAAAGGTGTCATCACGAAGCTCGTTCACCACCACTTTTCGCACGTGCGTCTCCAGTCCCAGGAGCAGATTCTTCAGCAGGTCATGGGTCATGGGGCGAGGAGTGGTTACTTTTTCAATCTCCAAAGCGATGGCGTTCGCCTCGTAGATCCCCACCCAAATGGGCAGCACCGCCGTCCCGCCCACATCCTTGAGGATAACGATGGGCATGTTGGTGACGGGATCCATAACCAGACCGCGGATCTTCATTTCCACTTCCATGCAACCCTCCCCAAATAGCGGGTCATCGAGCCACTTGGCCTTTGCGGAATTGACTTTTTTAATGACCAATGACCCGATGACTGTATGGCCAGATGACCCAATGAATCGATGACCGGATCACTCGATGTCTCAAGCTACCTCGCCCACCAAGCTATTCGGTCCCGACGAAGTCACCGTCACCTGCCGGTAACACCCTATATCCGCGGGTTGACCGGGAAAGTTGAGGACCTGATTGCTGGTGGTTCGCCCCACGGCCTGTCCCAAGCGAGGCTGGTAGCCTTCCACGAGAACTTCGAACGTCCGCCCCACCAGCGACTGGTTGCGCCGCAATTGGATCTGGCGCTGCACTTCCTGCAACCGCGTCAGGCGGCGGCCTTTTTCTTCTTCCGAGACGCTATCGGCAAATCCTAATGCGACAGTGTTGGGCCGCGGCGAAAACTTGAACGAGAAAACCTGGTCGTACTTAACTTCCGCGAGCAATGACAGCGTCTGGTCAAAGTCCTCTTCGCTCTCTCCGCAGAAACCGACGATGATGTCAGTGGAAAGGCTAATAGTACGCTGCGCCTTGCGGATGAAATGAATTTTTTCCAAGTATTCTTCGCGCGAGTAGCCGCGCAACATGCGCGCCAGAACTTCCGAGGAGCCAGCCTGCACCGGCAAATGAATCTGGTCGCAGAGCGCCGGGTGGGAATCGATGGCCTGCACGATGTCCGGGGTGAAGTATCGGGGATGGGAAGTGGTGAAGCGCACGCGCCGGAGGCCGGGCACCTCCGCGATGCGCGACAGTAGTTCCGCAAAGCTCCAGCGCGCCGGCGAAGGGTCCCGCCAGGCATTCACGATCTGGCCCAGAATCTGAATCTCCGTGTACCCTTGGTCCACCAAGCGCTGGCACTCGGCGATAATCTTTGCGCCCGAGCGGCTGCGCTCCGGCCCGCGCGTCATGGGCACAACGCAGAAGGCGCAACGCTGGTCGCAGCCTTCGATTATCGTCAGGTAGGCGCGGAAGCGGTTGTCGCGGCGGGTGAACTCGGTCTCAAAACAATCCTCGGTGTCGAGATCCAATCCCTTCACTCGGCGGTTTCCGGACTCCAGTTGGGCGAGCAGATCCGGCAATTGCGCATAGCTCGCCGAACCACACACCAGGCTGACCTGCGGCGCGCGCTCGAAAAAGCGCTCGCCTTCCTGCTGCGCCACGCAACCCAGCACGCCGATGATTTTCCGCTCGGCCGACCGGGCCTTGCGGAAGGCTCCCAATCGCGAGAATACCTTTTGCGCAGCCTTTTCCCGAATGCTGCACGTGTTGTAGAGAATGATGTCGGCGTCCTGGTGGGAATCCACGGGGCGGTAACCCCGCGCCATCAGCACGCCCGCAACCTTCTCCGAATCGTGGACGTTCATCTGGCAGCCGAAAGTTTCAAGGTAAAAGGTTTTGCCCTGACCCGCGACCGTGGGGGCAGCGGCGAAGTCCGCCGCGGACAACACCGCTGCGGCGACGCCTCCCGGCGGTTGGAAACTGCCAATTTGAATCAAATCATTTCCCATAGAGCAGCACAGACACTGCAAAAACAGTATAGCTTGAAACCCCAACTTTGAGTAGCAAGAGCAAGATGATTGAATCATCGCGTTTCAAAGTCAGCGAATTGATGTGACTTGTGAGAGCTGCAACTCCATGCATCGCGTATCGGAATTCCTCGGCAATGACCCGATCGGCAAGCTTGCCGTATGCACGATCGAGAAGCCATTTCTCAAGGCCAATCGCATCCGCATTAAGGACGCCCCTTAGCGCGCCGGGCGGGATTGGTATCCTTAAGCAGGTGGGTTCTCCCACCAACGCTGGGAGTTGACCTTCACCCACCTGCACTTGCTGCCCTAATTGCGCCAAGAGCAGTGTTTGGCCTGACCGTGCCGGGGAGGTCTTGATACAGAGTCGACTATCCCAAATCGTGGACCGGCCGAAAACCACCACCGGTATGGTGGATTTCGTTCACGTGCCATGGCTACCCTCCCCTGACTTTTCAATCACTTACGCCCAGTTAGAAATGGCACATCAATTGCCTCTATGGGGCGTTGGTGGTTCCCCCGAAAAGTGAGCGGGAGTATGGGGGCAGGAGGCGGACATGAAAAAGCTAATCATGGTGTTGGTCATCGGGCTGGCGCTGGCCACAACGGGGTTTGCCCAGGGTAGGGGCGGTGGTGGCCGCAGTGGCTTCTCGGGCGGCGGGCACTTCTCGAGCGGCTCGGGGAGTTTTCATTACAGCGGCAACGGTGGGCGCAGCTTTGGTAGCGGAAGCTTTCATTATGGCGGCGGAAGAGTTGGTGGTTCATTCTCCGGCCAAACCGCCCGAGGGGGAACGTTTAGAGGTGGATTTGGTGCAAACCGTGGTGGCTACGGCGGTGGGTACCGTGGTGGCTACGGCTACGGTGGTTGGGGCCGCGGTGGCTGGGGCTATGGTGGGTTTGGCTTCTCCTATGCCCCAGGGTGGGCTGGCTATTACGGGTACCCGTCCTGCGACCCCTATTATTACCCTTACGGCTGCGGGCCGGCGTACTACCCGCCTGCGTATTACCCGCCCGTGGTAGGCGGAGTGATCATTGGCGGTTTAGGCCGCGGATTCGTCGGCGGTTGGCACGGCTTCGTCAGGCGGTGAGATCTCCTCACGAGTTTAAGGGCAGATCGTTTGCGGAAGACCTAAGAGCCCACGGTGGGAGCACAACCGCTGTGGGCTTTTTCGTTGACCAGAGACTCGAACATGCGAGCGCTGGCCCGAGCGTTTCGCAGCCGATTATCCTCACCACTCGCTTCCCTATTGCGTCCCGACACCGTCGCACGTAGATTGGTCGCATGTTCGAGGCTGCCAAGCCCATTCCGTGTGACCGCATACTGCTCACAAGGAGGTGCGCGATGTTCAATCGGATTGTGTTGTTAGTGTTGACGTCCGCTTTCGTCGGGATCGCTTCCGGCCAGTCGAGCCATCCCACTGCGTCAAAACCATCTAAGCCCGCCGAGCTCCCCCTGCAATTGACAGTCAGAGTCGATAAGCAAACCTATCACCTGTCCGACGGCATCGAAACGGAAGTTCAGATCACCAATATTGGTAAGGACGATGTATACGTTTATGACTGGAGCCTCTGCTGGAATGATGCTCGTTGGCTTACGATGAGAGCCTTCAATGCCAAAGGAGATTATGTGCACAGTAGCGAATTCCTGGCCGACTGCTTACCTCCCCCTCCGGTGAAGGGTGAGGTATACCAGTTTATTAGAATTGAGCCCCATAGGTTTTACGGGATGGTCGATGGGTTTCCCATTCGCGAACTGGTTGACAAAGCCGGGGAATACGACATTGATGTTACGTACGAAAGCTGCCTAGCGGCCGAGTGGATATCCAAATACTTTGCAAGCGAGCCAATCAGCAAGCTTCCTCTGTGGACGATGGAGAAACCAATTCTAAAATCCAACCGGATTCCTATAAAGGTCGTGCCTTAGGAGCTCCCCGCAGTTCAGACGTAGTTTTCCCTCTTGTCCTCTTGCATTTTGACCTTATTTTCTGGGTTCTCGCGCGGGGTTCGCTGCCTCACCCTGCGGCTTGCCGCAGCATGGTGGCGGCGTGTTTCAGGGCGGCGTCGGTAATCTGGCTGCCGGATAACATGCGCGCCAATTCTTCTGCGCGTTCCTTTTCGCCAGCCAGGGGTTTGATGGTTGTCACAGTGCGGTTGGCGCGGGCGGCTTTTTCCACGTAGAAGTGGCTATCGGCGAAGCAGGCAATCTGCGCCAAGTGAGTAACGCACAGCACTTGCGCGTCGCGAGCCAGACGCTTCAAGCGTTGACCTATGGACTCCGCGACGCGGCCGCCGATGCCGGCATCAATTTCATCGAAAATAAAGGTAACGTCGCGATGGCGCGCGCCCCGCGTACCGCGGCTCACTCTCGCCTGCCCGACGACGGTTTTCAAGGCCAGCATCAGCCGCGATATTTCCCCGCCTGAGGCGATTTTTTCCATCACCCGCAGTTCCTCGCCGACGTTGGGCGAAATGCGGAATTCAATTTCATCGATTCCCGTTGCGCCGCCCTGGCCTTCCGGGGCGTTTTCAAAGTGGACCTCGATGCGGGTCTTTTCCATGCCGAGCTGCGCCAGTTCCTCGCGCACCAGCTTAACCAGCCGCCGTGCCGCGTCGCGACGCTTTTCCGAGAGCGCTTCGGCGGCTTTCCGATACTCCGCCGCCACTTTGGCCAAATCCTTCCGCACGGCTTCCCGCCGCTCATCGGCATGTTCCAGATTGGCCAAGCTCCGGCGCGTTTCGACAGCGTATGCCAGGATCGCTTCCACGTTGCTCCCGTATTTACGCTTCAAGCGATCGATCAGCGCCAGCCGGTCCTCGATTTCTTCCAGGCGCGCGGGATTGGCTTCAAGCTTTCCCACGTAGTCGCGCAGGAAAGCGGCGATATCCTCGAGCGTAACCCGCGCCGCGGCCAGCGGTTCGATCTGCGCCGCAACGGAAGCGTCGTAGCGGCGCAACTCGTCGAGCTGCCGCGCGGCGGCCGCCACGCGGGAAATCGCCGCGCCTTCGTCCTCGTACAACTCCTCGAAAGCACTGGTGGCGGCGGCGCGAATTTTTTCCAGGTTGGTAAGAATCCTTCGCTCTTCCTCGAGGTGAGCGTCTTCCCCCACTTGCAGATTCGCCTGCTCGAGCTCGCGCACTTGAAAACCCAGGAGGTCAAGGGTGCGCAGCCGCTCCTGTTCGTTGTGGCTGAGGCCCTCCAGCTCCTGCTCAAGCTCGCGGCGCCGCGCGTGCAGGGCGCGCAGGGCTTCGAGTTCCGAACTCACGCCCGCGAACTGATCGAGCAAGCTGAGCTGCGCCGCGCGCGCGAAGAGCTCAACATGCTCGTTCTGGCCGTGCATTTCCACCAGCCCGTGAGCCAGGGAGCGGACGGCCGCCAGGGTAACCGGTTGGTCATTCACCAGCATCCGGCTCCTGCCGCCGGTTTGCAGTTCGCGCCGCAAAATCAACTCGGCTTCCTCGCTCCCCGCCACCCCGTATTCCTCCAGCCAATCGGCCCACGAAGCTTTTCCCTCAGCAGAAAAAACCGCGGTGACCAGCGCGCGCTCCTCCCCGGTGCGAATAACCTCGGACGAGGTGCGGCCGCCCAGCGCTAATCCCAGCGCGTCCACCAGAATGGACTTGCCGGAGCCGGTTTCCCCGGAAAGCAGGTTCAAACCGGGCCCAAATTCCACGGCCAAATTATCGATGACGGCATAGTTCTGGATGTGAATTTCGCGCAGCATGGCGTTGCCGCGGGAAGTCTATCACACGTTGACTGCCTTGGGTCAGTGTGTTACGTTGATTCGATTGGTTTTTTCAGTCTCCTGGTCTCAATAAGGAGGTTAATTGGCTGCTGCACTTCTGGTGCTCTACCAGGGTTTCACACAAGATTTCTACCAAGGCGAAGTATGGCAACTCTTGACGAACACGGGCCCAGTGGCTAGGGTTGTCCTGCTGATACTTCTGGTGTTTTCGATTCTCTCTTGGGCGATTATCATACGAAAATTTCGCACCTTTCGGGCCGCGCAGCGCGAATCCCAGGAATTCCTCAAGGTCTTCCGGCAGAGTAAGAAACTGTCGGAAATTCGAGCCTTCTGCCACACTCTGAAGGAGAGCCCGCTCCCAGGCGTCTTCCTATCCGGCTATCGCGAAATTGAGGCCCAAGCCACCATGAGTGAGAATCCGGGCAAGCCGCGGATTCGCAGCCTGGAGGCGGTGCGCCGCGCCCTCCAGATTGGCGCTTCGACCGAACTCGGCCGGATGGAACGTTGGCTGGTATGGCTTGCCACTACCGGCGGCGTCACTCCTTTTGTGGGGTTGTTCGGCACCGTCTGGGGCATCATTGATGCTTTCCATGGCCTGGCAACGGCCGGCACCGCAAGTTTGCATAGCGTGGCGCCGGGCATCGCCGAAGCCCTTATTACCACAGCAGCGGGGCTGTTCGCAGCCATCCCCGCGGTCATCGCGTACAACATCTTTCTCCAGCGCATCAAAGAATTTGGGGCGCAGATGGACGACTTTTCTCTGGAGTTCCTGAACATGACTGAGCGCTACTTTGTTGATTGACGATTGCCGATTGACGATTGCCGATTGAAAGTCTGCTGGCGGGGGCAGGCAGCCAGGGTTGTCAATCGGCAATCCCAATGGCCCGATGAACCGATGATCCGATGAGGAAATAAACGATGGCCTTCACCAACCCAAGAGGCAAGACCCAAACTTCCCTTTCCGAAATCAACATCACCCCCTTTGTGGACGTCGTCCTGGTATTGTTGATCATCTTCATGTTGACGGCCCCGATTCTGGAATCGGGGATCGAAGTGGATCTGCCCAAAACTAAGACCGTCAAAATCCTATCCGAGGAAAAGGTCGTCATCACCATCGACAAGAAGCAGAATATTTATGTCGGGAATGATCCCGTTAATATTCACCGCTTGGCGGATACCGTCCTCGGGCAACTCAAGGGCGCCGGCAATCCGGTGTTTATTCGCTGCGACCAGAATGTAAGTTTCGGAGCGTTCGCGCGAGTGGTGGATGCGTTGAAGCAAGCAGGTCTTACCAATCTGAACATCGTTACCGAGCCGCTGGAGACCAAACCCGGCTCGTAGTGCGAGCAAGACCTTATGAGCGCACACGTCATTTCTTTGATGGACGAACGTCGCGACACCCTGCGCGGCCCAGTACTGCTTTCCCTGATTCTGCACGCCGCGCTTTTTGTGGTCCTTGTAACCTATACCATGCTCGGCTTCCATTTGGGCGGCATGGGCCGGGAATGGGGCACGAAAGGCTCAATCCGGATGGGGGCGGTGTCAAGTCTGCCGGGGATTCCCCTGCCGGCTCCCCTGCTGACTACGCCCAGCACCGTCGCAACCCACAACACCGGGCTTTACAAAACCGAGCCCCAGCCCAAGGAGGAGCCGGCCCCGGAGGCGCAGCAGATTCCCAAGTTTAAAGAGGCGGTGAAACCAGAAAAATTAGAAAGGGTCAACAAGCACATTCAAAAAGCCGAGGTGGAGCCGCCGCCGAATGCCATCCCCTATGGTGAGAACGGGCCCGCCACGATGAACTACACCCAAGTGGTGACTACCGGGGGAACGGGCGGCGTGGCCCTGGGCGAGGGGAACAGTTTCGGCCAGCGGTATGCCTGGTATGTGGCGTCGATGCGCGCGCGCATCAGCGGCAACTGGCTGCAGACGATGGTCAGCCCCAATATTGTGGCGGCCCCGCGCGCCTATCTGACGTTTGAAATTTTGCGCGATGGTACTATAAACAACGTGCAGATTACGCAAAGCAGCGGCATTCCGGAAGTGGATCGCTCCGCCTTGCGGGCCATCCTCGCCTCCAACCCGCTGCCCGCGCTGCCGCCCGACTACTCCGGGCAAAGCGTCAATGTGCAGTTTTATTTTGACTTTCATCGCCAGTAGGAGCGAGAATGTCCGGCTCATTAGGCCAGAAATATATCACATTGTGAGGCATCTGTTCGTAAACCTGCAAGCATCTCAATATAGCGGAGCCTATTATTCACATGAAATTGCATCGAATCGTGGTTCCCCTTCTCCTGACCTTGGCGGCGGCAGTGGGACTCTCCCTTTCCTCGCGAACGGCCATGAGCGAGCAGGACTGGGTTAGCACCGGCGTCGGCTTGGGCGCACAGAGAATCAAGCTGGCGGTGCCGGAATTTCCAGCCAAGTCCGTCGACCAGCAGTTGGTCGGCCTGACGCAGGAGTTCAACCAGGTTCTCTGGAGCGATCTCGACAGTGCCGGCATCTTCGAGATGGTGAGCAAAAGCAACTATCCTTTAAAGGTTCCGGAGGAGCCGCTGGACGTTGACTTTAATGCCTGGAGCACCCCTCCCGCCTCCGCCCAGATGTTGGTTTTCGGCAAAGCCGAGAACATCAATTCCAACTTGGTGATCACGGGCCGGCTCTTTGATCTGGGAAACCAGGCCAGCCCCGGGGTGTTGGCCAAACGCTATGTTGCGACCCTGAACGAAGTCTCCACCCGCGAAGCCGCGCACCGTTTTGCCGACGAAATCATCAAGACACTGGGCGGTGGGCTGCCCGGAATCAGCGAAACGCGCATGGCTTTTGTCAGCAACCGTTCGGGCCATGCAGAAATCTGGGTGATGGACTACGACGGCTTCAATCAACATCCCATCACCAGTTATCGCTCGATGTGCACTACGCCGCGTTGGTCTCCTGACAACACCAAGTTGGCTTACACCAGCTACGCGTCGGGCAATCCCGAGATTTACCTCTTCTCGTTTGAGACCTATCGGCGGATTCCCTTCCCCTCTTACAAGGGTTTGAACGCCACTCCCGCCTGGTCGCCCGACGGAAAAAAGATCGCCTTCTGTTCGAGCATGGGAGGCGATCCCGAGATTTATCTTTCCGACGTAAGTGGCTTAAACTTGCAGCGCCTCACCTTCTCGCCGGGCGTGAACATCTCTCCGGCCTGGAACCCCAAGAACGGCACCGAACTCGCTTTTGTGTCCGATCGCAGCGGCCAACCGCAGATCTATATCATGTCCGCGGACGGCACCAACCTCCGCCGCATGACGACAGTGGCCGTAGGCGGTGACGCCAGCGCTCCGTCCTGGTCACCCAACGGCCTTTTCATGGCCTTTCACTGGCGCGTTTCGGAGACCGGGACCTATGATATTTACCTTATGGAAATTGCCTCCGGCAACATAAAGCAGTTGACGCACGACGCCGGTCGTAACGAGCATCCGACGTGGTCGCCGGATGGCCGCCACCTGGCATTCGAATCCACGCGCTCGGGGTCGCGCCAGGTTTGGAGCATGCTCGCCAATGGCCTTGACCCCAAGCAACTGACCAAGGACGGGGAAAACTGGAATGCCAATTGGTCGAACTAATTTCACTGCAAGAAGTTGTGTTTTTCTTGGATTTAGTGATAGTATCGCGGGTTCTAAATGTAAGCCCTCTCGCGCGGGAAGGAATTCGGGCCCGCAATCGTAGGCGCCGGGAGGGCATAGTTACGAGTAGCTTCATTAATCCAGGGGATCACGAGATTTTCTACCTATTCAAGGAGGATCTAAGTATGCGAACGAAGAAACGCAGTCTTGCGGTTCTCGTCGGAATTCTGGGAGTTGCATTACTGGCAGGCGCTTGCCACAAGAAGACAACGGCACCAGCGCCGCCGCCGCCACCGGCGCCAACGCCACCCCCGGCTCCCACTGTGAACCTAACCGCAGAACCCAGCACCGTTGATAAAGGCAATTCGGTCACGTTGAGCTGGTCTTCTCAAAATGCTACCGATTTGGACTTGGAACCGGGAGTAGGCAAGGTCCAAGCTTCGGGTTCTACGTCGGTGACGCCGCAGGACTCGACCACCTATACCATAACCGCCACCGGCCCGGGCGGCACGCAGAGTGCCACCGCCCGCGTCACCGTGTCGATTCCACCGCCGCCGCCACCTCCGGAGAAGGCGCCCGAAGTGGAAAACACTGCAGTGACATTTGGGCAAAACGTCAAAGACGCTTATTTCGACTTTGACAAATCAAATATCCGAGCGGACGCTGACCAAGCCCTTACCGCTGATGCGGGCTGGCTGAAGAGCCATAACGTCAAATTCACCATTGAAGGACATTGCGACGAGCGTGGAAGCGAGGAATACAACCTCGGCTTGGGCGACCGCCGCGCCACCGCCGCCAAGAACTTCCTGGTGAATGCCGGCGTATCCGCAGACGGAATCTCCACGATCTCCTACGGCAAGAGCCGTCCAGTTTGCACGGACCACACCGAGGAATGCTGGCAGCAGAATCGGCGCGCCCACCCCGTATACGGCGCCGAATCCAAGTAGGCGGATTAGCCGGGAGTCTTAACAGCTCCCGGCTCTCCCTTCTGTCCCATGGCAGCGCAACGGCGATGAAGTCGACGTGCTAGGCCCGGTGGACTGGTGTCTACAGCTTTGGGAAGAAACTCTGCATTCCTCACAGGAACGGGGGAAACGAGGGACATTGTCTCTTCCCCCGGGGCGTGCAAGAGGAGCGCACGTCTCCGGCATTACCAACGCCGGTTCATGATGGTCGTTTTTTATGCAGGTGGCTCTGCCAGATTCGTAGGCTTGCTGTGCGCGGAGGATTCGTGACCCGGGAAAGTCTTCCCTGTGCATTTCTGCACGATCGCCCGTCTCCACAATGACGCCACCCAATGCAAGCTGGCCCACCACCCAGCCTTCGTGCCGGTTGACCAAACCCGCGTCAAAAGGTTAGACTAGCACCTGTGATATTTTCTCAAGCGAGGACGCAGCGACCTTGAAAAAACAAACCTTACTGGCTTTGATGGTTCTTGCCTTCCTGGGCTCGCAAGTCCAGCCCGCCTTCGGTGTAAGCAAAGAAACCCTTCAGATGATGCAGCAACTCGACACCTTACAGCAGGCGGTCCAAAACCTTCAGAAGACGGTCGACACGCAAACCGCGGTGCTGAAGACCCTGGTTGAGCAGGCCAACGACAATGTCAACAGCATGAAGTCCGTAGTCACCGATTTGCGCGGATCATTGCAACAGAATCTTGCATCCTCGAACGCGCGCTTCGATACCATGACCACCCAAATGCAGGCGCTGAGCGAGAGCCTGGAGGAGGCCAAGTCGCGCCTCTCAAAACTCAGCGAGCAGATGGCCCAGACGCAGAACATTCTTCAGACGCTTCCGGCGCTGAATCCCGCGCCAGGAACGACACCGGGAGCTACCGGCACTACGGGCGCTCCTGCGGTGCCCGACGCGGAATCGCTATACAGCCAGGGGTTGAGCTTATATAGCGGCGGACAATTTGATTTGTCGATGCAGGCCTTCCAGGAATACCTGAAGTATTACAAGGATACCGATCGCGCCTCAAACGCTCAGTTCTATATCGGCGAATGCTATTACAGCCAGAAAGATTATAAGCAAGCCATCGACGCCTACGACTTGTGCATCGAGAAATATCCTGGCGGAAACAAGGCAGCCGCTGCCCAATTGCACAAGGGCTATTCCCTGCTGGCGCTGGACCAGAGGGCGGCGGCACTCCGCGAGCTGAAATCCCTGATCAACCGCTTTCCGGATTCAGATGAGGCCGACTTGGCGCGCCAGCGGCTGCATAAGCTCGGCATCACAGTGCCCAGCACAGCACCGAAGAGGAAACCTTAAGTTCGCGGCCGGCATGCGGCCGGCACGCCTCAAAATCGCACCCTTGCACCCCGCAACTGATGGGAGGAATTCATGGCCGGAACCGTCAACAGAGTCATCCTGATCGGCCGTCTGGGCAGAGACCCGGAGTTGAAGTACACCCCGAGCGGCGCCCCCGTGGCCAAGTTCAGTTTGGCCACCGATGAAAGCTTTAAGGACAAAACGGGGGAAAAGCAAGAACACACGGAATGGCACAACATCGTGGCGTGGAATAAGCTGGCGGAAATTTGCGGCGAGTACCTGACCAAAGGGAAACTGATCTACATCGAAGGTTCAATCCGCAGCCGGCAGTGGCAGGACCAGGCGGGCAACAAACGCACTTCCTACGAAATCATAGCCAACCGAATGCAGATGCTGGGATCGAAAGCCGACTCGGAACGGATGCCCGCAGGAGGTATGGATCGCCCGGCGCCTGAGCGCCCCGCCCCGGCGCCGCCCGCACCTTCCGCGGAGCCGGTTTCAACCCCCGAACCGGAAATTAGCGACGAGGATATTCCCTTTTAGCTCGAGCTCTGGAATAGCGAGCACCCTCTTACGGACTACCTTCTTTATCTACCCAAGACCCCTGCCACTTGGAAGGGGAAGTGCCGGTTCCCACGATGCTTGCCAACCGGATGTGAACATCCGGACAGTTACTGAAAGCTGAATTACCAGGCGCAGCCCTTCCCGCCATGACCCCAGCCTCTCCGTTACCGCGGAGGGGGCGGTTGTGAGCCATGCTGCCTGTGCCTTTCATCGATCTGCCTTACGTACTCATCAAACTTTTTCTGCTGATCAGGGTTCAGGATTTGCCGGATACGCGCGCGCGTCTCCATGTGAATCGCTTGGAACTGCGGATCAATCTGCTTCTGCAAATCCCTCACTTTTTGCGAGGACTCATCGAAAATCTGTCCAACCTGCTGTGCCTGCGCATCGGAGAGGTTTAGTTCCTTCTTGAGGTGCGCCACCGCACGATCTTTGTTGAAACCGTGGGGATGCTGCAAGCGTCCGGTATCCCACAAGAAATAATAAACGCCCACGCCCCCCAGGATGGCTCCCAGGATGATGGTCACAAAGAAATAAAGATAAACCCGGCGGGTCATTTCACCTCATTCGTAACAGCCGGCGCAGGGGCTTCCTCAGGCGCCGAGTCTGGAAATTCTTGCAACCCGGCTTCTCCCATAGGATCGGAGTAGGCCAGTGAAGCTTCCTGTGCGGAGATCTGGATGTCGGCAGCGCTTAAACCACGGACTGGCCCCGTGGGAGGCAATGCCACGGCGAGGACCGCCAAACAGGTCAACACCAAGGTCGCATAAACAAAGCGCCTTCCCACCCGCTCGAAGAAATCCGCCACGCTCGGCGCTTTACTCATTTCGCCGAGTCGGCGCACCAACCGCTGGGCAAATCCCAGAGAGGGCTCGGGTGCCTCTTCGCGCTTCAACAGGCGGAATCCCGAGCGCACTAAACGCAGGTCGCGATAATACCCTGCGCACGTAGCGCACTGCTTGAGGTGCTGGCGAATCTCCGCCGTTGCCTCACCCTCCCAGAGGTCGTCCAACCGGTCGCGAATATGGTCACAGCGCATGGCCTTTATTTTCCTCCTGCCACTGGCGCAAGTCTTCCAACATGCGCTTCCGGGCGCGATGCAGCCGAACCTTCACCGTTGTCGGCTTCAGCTTCAGGATCTCCGCAATTTCCTCCACCGAATAATCCTGTAATTCCTTCAACAGCAGAATCTTCCTGTCATTCTCGGGAGCACGGTCCAGGAGCTTGCCCACGAAATCCTTTAGGACAGTCTGCTCTTCGTGATCGAGCACGTGCTCCGGCTGACTCTCGGCATTGGTCTCCAACTCACGTTGGCTGTTCTCCCCCAACTGCCAGTAAAAACTCACGCGTGATGTGCGCTCATGCCGCAGGTAGTCGTAACAGTGATTGGTCGCAATGCGGCTGAGCCAAGTGGCAAAAGAGGATTGGAAGTTGTAACTCCGAATCGCCCGAAACGCCTTGATGAAAATCTCCTGGGCGAGGTCCTCCACTTCATCGCGCCTGCGCACCAAATGGTAAACCAGCGAGAATACACGTTGCTGGTATTTCTGCACCAAGGGTCCGAAAGCCTCTGGCTCCCCCTGCTGGGCACGCTTAATCCACTGAATCTCTTGGGCAACCTGTGCGCCGGAGGTTTCCATCGGGCTTCCATCTTCAGCCCACCCTCCATGCTTCCGACGAGGGAGGAGCCTTTAGGGTTACAGCAACAAGTGAGGCAAATTTCTAATCAAAATTTAATCAAGAATTTAGTTGACCACTTAATTACTTTGTGCAAGAATGTGGCCATGATTATTGGAACAAGACTTAAGAAGCTTAGAGAAGAACATAACTTTTCACAAGGTGATATCGAAAAGCGCACCGGCTTATTGCGCTGCTACATCTCGCGGGTTGAAAACGGTCACACGGTTCCGTCACTTGAAACCCTCGAGAGGTTGGCTGCGGCGCTCGAACTTCCCCTCTATCAGTTGTTCTATGAGGGGGATGAGCCACCCCCGCTGCCGAATCTGAGCAAGCGCCAGACGACCGAAGAGCTGGGTCTGAACGCAGAGCAGGAAAAGGAACTGCGTTTTTACGAGAAGGTAAAGCGGCTTCTCACGCGGATTGACGAGAAGGACCGCCAGCTCCTGCTGTTCATGGCCCAGAAACTGGCTAGCCGCTAAGCGCTTTCGTTTCAAGACCCTGGAGTGGTGTCTCTGGTCGAAGACAGAGGCAAGGGGCGATTTATTCCCACTCGATGGTGCCGGGAGGCTTCGAGGTTATATCGAACACAACCCGGTTCACTCCCTTCACCTCGTTGACAATCCGGGTGGCCATGCACTGAAGCAGTGTCGCTGGTAGTTGAGCCCAATCAGCCGTCATACCGTCTTCAGACTCCACCGCCCGAATGCCGATCGTGGAGGCATACGTTCGGGCATCGCCCATAACTCCTACGCTTGAAATGGGCAAAAGGACTGCAAACGACTGCCATAATCGGTCGTAAAATCCTTGTGTCTTTACCTCCTCTTGGACGATAGCATCGGCCTCGCGTACCATCCGTAGGCGATCTGGGGTTACTTCTCCGACAATCCTTACTGCCAACCCTGGCCCGGGAAAGGGTTGCCGGCTTACCAGGGACTCGTCCAAGCCGAGTTCACGCCCCACTGTCCGGACTTCGTCCTTGAACAGCTCGCGCAAGGGCTCGATCAGCTTGAACTTCAAGTCGGAAGGTAACCCACCCACGTTGTGGTGGCTCTTGATGGTGGCTGCTGGACCCTTGACCGACACCGATTCGATGACATCCGGGTAGAGTGTTCCCTGCACCAGAAACTCCACGTCCCCGAGCGCCCGTGCTTCAGCTTCAAACACCCGAATGAATTCCTCGCCAATGATCTTGCGCTTGCGCTCCGGGTCGGTGACGCCAGCCAACCGGGCAAGAAAACGCTCTGAAGCGTCGACGGCCTTTACCTTCAGGTGAGCTTGCTCCCGCAGTTTGCCGCTGACTTGGGCGAACTCATCCATGCGCAGTAAACCGTTATCCACAAAGACGCAAGTCAGGCGGTCGCCCAGCGCCCGCCCCGCCAGAGTTGCGGCGACGGCTGAGTCCACGCCTCCCGAAAGCGCGCAGAGCGCGTTTTTATCTCCCACCTGCTCGCGGACCTTTCGGATGGTTTCCTCAATAAACGAGCCCGGAAACCAATTCGGCCTGATGCCGGCGACGTCCGAAACAAAGCGCTGGAGGATTTCCCTGCCCCGCGTGGTGTGGCGAACCTCCGGGTGGAATTCCAAGGCGTACATTTGCGCCTGCGGATTTTCGATGACCGAAATAGCGTTCAGCGTCCGCCCGGTGATGGAGAATCCCGGGGGAACTTCCACCACGTGGTCGCCATGGCTGTTCCAAACCTTGAGCTGTGCGGGAAAACCTGCCAACAGGCGGGAGTGCGGCAGAATATCAAGCTCGGCGAAGCCGTATTCGCGCCGCCCTGCCGCTTCCACCTTGCCCCCCAGCTTGTAAGCCATCCACTGCAAGCCGTAGCAGATGCCGAGGACGGGCAGATTGAGTTTCAGCACGCGCTCGTCGCAGACCGGCGACTCAGGATCATAGACTGATGACGGCCCGCCGGAAAGAATCAACGCCTGGGGGCTCATTCGTACCAAATCCTGAAAGGGGATGTTGCACGGCACAATCACCGCATACACTTGAAGCTCGCGAATGCGGCGGGCGATCAGTTGGGTGTATTGCGAACCGAAATCGAGAACGGCCACAGGTTGGGGAGTGGACATAGGGTAATCATTTCGCAACGATACTTACAAGCTTTTGCGGCACGATGATGACTTTCTTCACGTGCAGCCCGGCCAGGTGCTGGATGACCTTCTCCTCTGCCAACGCGCGCGTGCGGATTTCCTCCTCGCCAGCGCTTGCGGCCACGAGAATGCGCGCACGCAGCTTGCCATTCACCTGCACGGGATACTCCAGCTCATCTTCGGCCGCGAGTTCTGCATCGAAGGGCGGCCAGGAAACCCTCAGGAGTGGTTCCGCGTGGCCAAGCCCTTCCCAAAGTTCGTCGGCCACGTGGGGGGTAAAGAGCGAGAGGATCGCTGCCAGAAATTCCAGCGCCGTCTTCAGGATGGGGGCGCGAATCTTCCCGGCCTCCACTGCCGCGTCGAACTCCGTCAGCTCATTGACCAGTTCCATGGTGTTGGCGATGTCGGTATTGAAATGCCAGCGCTCTTCCATGTCTTCGGTCACGTGGCGGAGCGTCTGGTGGGCCTTGCGCAGCAGGCGGCGTTCCTCGGGCGTCAGGGAGGCCTTTTCTTCGGCAGTCAAATTCCCTGCCCTTACGGTTTGAAGTTTGGCCGCATGCTTCGCCACCAACCGGTAGACGCGGCCCAGGAACCGGGATGCGCCTTCAATGCCTGCATCGCTCCATTCCAAATCCTTTTCGGGTGGGGCGGCAAAAAGCATGTAGAGGCGCGTGGTATCGGCGCCGTACTTCGCGAACATCTCGGTCGGGTCCACGACGTTCCCTTTGGACTTGGACATCTTTGCGCCGTCTTTAATCACCATGCCCTGCGTAAAGAGCCGCGCCACGGGTTCGGAGAAATCCACCAGGCCGATGTCACGCATGACCTTGGTGAAAAAGCGCATATAAATCAGGTGCAGGATGGCGTGCTCGATGCCGCCAATGTATTGGTCAACCGGGAACCAATACTTCACGACCTCCTTGTCAATCGGCGCCGTCGCGATTTTGGGGTCGGTGTAGCGGTAAAAGTACCAGGAGGAATCGACGAATGTGTCCATGGTGTCGGTCTCGCGCCGCGCCGGTTTGCCGCACTTCGGGCAAGTCGTATTCACAAAATCCGGCACGTCCGCGAGGGGCGAGTGCCCGCGCCCGGTCAGCTTGACGTTGGGCGGCAGCAGCACGGGCAGGTCGTTTTCCGGCACCGGCACAATTCCGCACGCCTCACAATAAATCATGGGAATGGGTGTGCCCCAGTAGCGTTGGCGCGAGATTCCCCAATCCTTGATGCGATATTGAACCGCCCCTTTGCCGAATCCCTTCGCCTCGGCATCTCGAGTCATGCGCTCGATGGCCTCTTCCGACGTGAGTCCGGTATAAGGACCCGAAGCCACCAGGCGTCCGTAGTCCAGCATGGCGTGGAGAGGCGTGACCTCGGCCCCCGGCGGAGTTCCCTCCGGCACAATCACCGTGCGAATCGGCAGTTGGTACTCCGAGCAAAACTCGAAGTCGCGTTCGTCGTGCGCCGGCACCGCCATGATGGCGCCCGTGCCGTATTCCATCAGCACAAAGTTGGCCAGCCAAATGGGAACCTCCTCCCCATTATAAGGATTGCGCGCCATAAAACCGGTGTCCGCGCCGAGCTTGTCCAGGTTCACTTCCACGCGCGTACGAACGGAGGAAGACTTAATCCGCTCCACCTCTTCGCGCAGCCGCGTGGGCTCCTTGGAATTCGCCAGCAACTCTTCCACCAACGGATGCTCCGGCGCCAGGAACACGGCGCTACAGCCAAAAATCGTGTCCACGCGCGTGGTGAAGATGCGCAGCGGCTTCCACAGATCGGTGACGGTGAAATCCACAAAAGTGCCCAGGGATTTCCCGATCCAGTTCTGCTGCATGGTCAGCACGCGCTCCGGCCAGCGCACCAGTTCTTTCATGTCGTCGAGCAACTGCTCGGCATAAGCCGTGGTCCTCAGGAACCACTGCTCGAGGTCACGCTCGATGACGGGCGTCTCCTCATGCCGCCAGCAACAGCCGTTCACCACTTGTTCGTTGGCCAGTACGGTTTCGCACAGGGGACACCAGTTCACACGGCTCTGCTTGCGATAGGCGAGCCCGCGCGCGTACATCTTCAGAAAGAACCATTGGTTCCAGCGGTAGTATTCCGGCACGCAAGTGGCGATCTCGCGCCGCCAATCGTAGCTCACGCCCAGGCGCTGGAGCTGCCCGCGCATGCGGTCGATGTAACTGAAGGTGAATTCGGAAGGGTGCCGCTCACTCTTGATGGCGGCGTTTTCCGCGGGCAGCCCGAAGGCGTCCCAGCCGATGGGATGCAGGATGTTGTAACCCTTCATCCACATGTAACGCGCCAGCGCGTCACCGATGGAATAGTTGCGCACGTGGCCCATGTGAATGTCACCCGAAGGGTAGGGCAGCATCTCGAGCACGTAGTATTTCTTGCGCCCGGCCTCGGCCTCGGTTGCAAACAGCTTTTCCTCGGCCCAGCGCTTTTGCCACTTGGCTTCGATGCCTTGCGGATTGTAATTAGGGTCCATGGTTTCAATTCTGAATTATGAATTATGAATTCTAAATTAGGGACTCTGCGTTCGGGAGACTAGCCACCCTTTTTCAGAGTTCATAATTCATAATTTATAATTCATAATTATTGCTTTCCTGCCAGCTTTCGCATCATCCGAACATTTCGCCGGTCATCGCCCGGCCGGTCGACCGGCGTCTCGCAAATGAACGGAATGTTTCTCAGCTTCGGATGCCGTACGATGCGCATGAAAGCCTCGGCGCCGATTTGGCCTTTACCGATGTGCTCGTGGCGGTCAGCATGGGAGCCGAAAGAAGTTTTGGAATCATTGGCGTGAATCACCCGCACTTTATTGACGCTAATCGTCGCGTCAAGCTGCCTCACGGCGGCTTTCAACCCTTCGGCGGTGTGGATGGCATAACCCGCTTCAAAACTGTGCGCGGTATCGATGCACGCGCCGACCGGCAAGTCCTTTTCCGCGCCCGCGATGATCTCCGCCACTTCTTCGAAGCTCCGGCCGATGGCGGTTCCCTGCCCGGCGGTGTTCTCAATCAGGATGCTTAACCCGTCGAGCTTCAATCCTGCCGCCGCCTGGCGGAGTGATTCCACGCAGGTGGCGATGGCCGCCGCGGGAGAAGCTCCCTTGGCGCTGCCGGGGTGAGTGACCAGGTAATCGGCGCCCAGCGCTAACGCCCGCTCCAGCTCCCGCCGGAAAGCGGCAATGGAACGCTCCCGAATGAAAGCATCGGAGGACGCCAAGTTAATCAAATAGTTATCGTGAATAACCACGGGAGATAGACCGTGGGCTTGGCGCGTGGCCCGAAAAGACTCGCATTCCGCAGGAGTGGGTTCGAGCGTCCGCCAGCCCCGCGGGTTCGCGGAAAACATCTGGAAGGTGTCACAGCCAATCTTCTTCGCACGATGCGCGGCATTCTCCAGCGCGCCGGCGATCGAAGTGTGCACACCCACCTTCATGGAAATTTCCTCGCAACCTTAAATATTCATGGTAACAGACCCGTTCGAAAGGCGTCAACGGAAGGAGACCTTCAACAGGTTGTGCGCACAGAGGTTTCGTCACTTTCTGGTGGGGCGTTATTTGACTTGCTGCGCTTTCGCGCGCCGGTATTCCCATCCGAATCCCAGGAGGAAGACAATTGCTGCCAGCGCCGCTGCGCCACGCATGTTGATTGTTGCCATCCAAGCACTCTCCCGGCAAGCACCACGTTTAGCACGTTTGGAACGATAACATGGTGGAATAACAGCGCGAATGATAGAAGAAGGATGATTACTCCCATCACAGCAGCCAGGCCTGCCAAAATACTTTTGACAAGAATCATCCGCCTATATGAATTCCGCAGGCTTGTCCTTGCAAGATTTGGACGGTTGAGGGGGGGAGCAAACGATAAGTTCGCCGAAGGCTACTCTAAATTCCGGCAACGTGGGCGAATTCCGTGCATCTGCGGAGGAGACTGGGCAGTCGTGTGAGACCTATTAAGCTAGCCCATTTAAAAGCCGGGGCGTTCTTCTCGCCGGGCATTTTGTCATGCTCTATCCGCTTTTTCATATTTCCTGTAAGTGCCTTACCTTTCAGTATCTTCTCAGGTTTGGCAGGAGAGAATCGCCCATTCCTGCCCTTTACTTTCAATATGTTACCAGCTTTGGGGATTTGCACGGCGGTGGACATAAAGCCGCCATGCAATTCCTCTCATATGGTATCATCCGCCCCTTCATATCGCATCCCTCGCCCGCCGTGCCACCAGGACACATCGTGCCGTGCTGACTGGCCCATCGGGGCTGTACCGCCACCGGACAAGCCTACCAGCACCCATCAATCATAGCCTAAGGCCGGAGTCTTGTCAAGAGAGAAGGTAAAGCGAAAGTAAATTGGTGCCCCCGCCCACGGTCACCGGCATGGTCGGCCGATATTAATTCCCCAGGTTGGTTATTGCAATGTCTCGCTGGAGGCGCGAGGAATTACTCGGTAAGTTTAAGGAGGGGCACACTGAATCCTGGCAACATGGGCGAACTAAGCGCCTCGGCTGCGGAGAGCTTGGCAACCAGTTCCAGGCCTCCTTCTCTATGCCGGTAAATTTCCGCCGAAGGACCGTTGGGATCAATGATCCAATATTCCTGCACACCGAATTTTCCATACAGTTTCAGCTTGATCGTGCGATCCCTTATCGCGGTTGCCGCCGAAATAACTTCGATGATCAGATCGGGAGCGCCCTGAATATTTTTCTCGGTCAGCACTGCAGCCCGCTGCTTTGAAACATAGACAGCATCGGGCACAACCACGTCGAACTCCGATAACACCACATCCAATGGGCCGATGATAACCTCACCGAGACCTTCCTTCTCCACAAATTCAAAGAGATCGCATGTGACCCGGATCACGACCCTTTGGTGGATCGTTCCTGGTGAGGTAGCCGCAAACATCTCTCCGTTGACAATCTCACGCCGCTTGCCATCCTCAGGATAGAGGCAGTAGTCATCGTAAGTCAGACGAGTATCGATGGGCATAGTGCGATTATAGCTCTTCCCCGATAAGTGTTCATATGACGGAGCTGCAACACAGAATCAACCCCTGCAAGGAGCGATATCGTGTGGCCCACGGCGAAAGCCGTAGGGTTACGCGACCGCCCTAACGATGAGAGCCCCGCGCGCCAAGTTGCTGCCCATCTAGCTGGGGAGTACACTGAGGTTATGTTTGGCGTAAGAGTCCGTCGCAATCCTGACCATTGGAAAAACGCCTGCAGGCGGCACCCTCGAATTCTGAATACCCTCCTGGCGATGCTGGTCATTTTGACTGCTACCCTTGTCCCCCGACCGGGACGCGCTCAAATGCTGCGACCCGGGAAGTTCTCTGGAGTTGTCATCTTCGACCGTTGGGACTCCTGTATTCTTTACAGCGGCGTCTTTTTGATGTATGTCTCCGAAAACGTGAAAGAAGGACTCCGTCAATACCAGGGGCAAGCCATCCAGTTGGATGTGAGCAAGTTCGTCCAGCGCATGAACCCGGGCGACGCACTCATTACGGAATATAGGATGTTGGGCCCTGCTCCGGATACGGCGAGCCATTCTCCTGTGCCAACCGTGCCCGAGGGATTGGTGCTTACCGCTGATGGACCCCTCAAGAACCAAGGCCTTCCAGCGGTTACCGTCAGTATTCGAAACGTAGGGAATGAATCCGTCAGGATTGTCACCTCGGAAATTGGTATTGCCTTGCTGACCAGGAAAGAAAAGGAATTGGATTACCTTGAAACCCCGTCAGACGGCCCATCAACGGCCGTAATTACCCGCGTTGGGGTGGTAAGCCGCGGAGGGAAACTCGAAATTTCGTCGGGCGAGATTAAACGATCGTATTCCTACTCGTCGGAACCTGACAGTCCATTGCCGAGAGAATTCGATCTGGCCCCGGGGCAGTCCCGAAGCACCAGGCTCACATTTAACGTTCCATCCGGAGAGTATCAGTTCATCTTCGGATACGGGGGAGGAGGTTTCCAGGCAAAATGCTTGACGAGCAATAAGGTTTCCTTCGATATTCCAAAGTGAAAGCGTCCCCCATATTGAGCGGGAGAAATATGTTCGAGTATTCTTCTTCCCATGGCCTTGGCCACCCCCTCCATTTGCAAACGGCGGTATACTTCACGACCAGTGGAAGTGTCTTTGCACGAGCGCCCGCTGCGGCCACTTCGCGCGCCCCATCGGGATCATTAACCTGTGAGGTCATCATGGAACCTTTCCATTATCACGTTTTCGTTTGCGATCAAAAGAAGCCGGAGGGGGTTCCCTGCTGCCCGGCGCGGGGCTCAACGGCGACCATCGAGGCGTTGCGCAAGGAAGTGGCCGCGCGCGGGCTCTTGGATGAAGTTCAGATCACCACGTGCGGCTCGCTGGGAGTTTGCGAGCGCGGCCCCAATCTGGTGGTCTATCCCGAGGGCGTCTGGTACTCGGGGGTGCGACCGGAAGACGTTCCCGAGCTCGTCGAGTCGCATTTTGTGCAGGGCCGCGTGTTGGAGCGACTGGTGAATCCTGACGTGGCCGCATTGCGGGCGGAAATCCTCTCGAATCGCGCCAAATTTATGGCGGCGCAGCGGGCCAAGGATGCCGCCGGCGTCCTGCCCGACGACTTGAACCAAACCCTGCGCGCCTACATGGAGAGCCGCGCGCTGCTGACGGCCCTCGAATTGGACGTTTTCACGGCCGTGGGCAGCGGCGCCACGGCGGAGGAGGTGGCGCAGAAAATCTCCACCCACCCTCGCTCCACCGAAATGCTGCTGAACGCGCTGGTCGCCATGGGCCTGGTGGCGAAGCAGCAGGGAGTCTTTCGTGATACCCCCGCGACGGCGCGCTATTTCGCTCAAACCTCCAAGGACAACGCCCGCCCCGGACTGATTCACCTCGCGAATATTTGGCATCGTTGGTCCAACTTGACGGACTGCGTCCGCGCCGGCACGGCGGTCGGCCACCAGGAAATGGCGGAGCGCGGCGCGGACTGGACAGAACCGTTCATCGCCGCCATGCATCGCAATGCCGCCGAGCGCGCGCCGATGGTGGTGCAGGCCGTCGGCGCGGCGGCGGGCGAGCGCCTGCTGGATGTGGGCGGAGGTTCGGCGGCGTACTCCATCGCTTTCGCCCAGGCCCATGAAAAGCTGCACGCGACGGTGCTCGATTTGCCGGCCGTCCTTCCCATCGCGCAAGGGCACATAAACGCCGCGGGCTTGGCGGAGCGCATTGATACGCGAGCCGGCGACCTGCGGCGCGACCCTCTGGGCAAAGGCTTTACGCTGGTTTTGGTCTCCGCCATTTGCCACATGCTGAGTCCCGCAGAAAATCAGGATTTACTCCGGCGCTGTTTTGAAGCGCTCGAACCCCAAGGCCGCGTGGTGATCCAGGACTTCATCCTGGAACCGGACAAGACCGCGCCCAAACAGGCCGCCCTGTTCGCCCTCAATATGCTAGTGGGAACCCCTGCCGGCAGCACCTACAGCGACGAGGAGTATGCGGGTTGGTTACGCCAGGCGGGATTCCACGAGGTGCGGCAAATCCGCCTGCCGGGACCGTCGAGCCTGATGGTAGGGGTGCGTTTCTAAACCCGAAACTCGAAAATCGAAACTCGAAAATCGCTCTCCCGACTGGTGACCGCTCCGTCCTCCACCCTACGCCGCAGGCAAAACTACCTCGCAAGTGAGTGGCCACAGGCCGCGGCTGGGGCGCACAGCGAAGCTCTACGGTCGGGGAAACGCCAGCACAGAGCTTGGCTCCTCGGCAGCCATTTCTGTCCACTTCAGCAAGTTTCGAATTTCGATTTTCGAGTTTCGAATCTAGCTACCAAATCCCGCACCGATCACTGGGTGGCCGGACCATGGGGTCACCCGCCCTACAGCCGAACGCCTTGGCGAAGGCCGGCAGATTGGAGAGGGGCCCGATGACGCGGAATTTCGGCAGGGGGTGGGGGTCCACGTTGGTCAGCATTCGAGAGTATTCCGGGCGCATGTTCTCCGCCCAGCTCTGTGCGTAGGCGAGGAAAAATCGTTGCTCCGGCGTGAAGCCGTCCATATCCTTCGGCCGGGGTTTGCCTTCCAACGACTTTTGGTAGGCGGCATAGGCGATGGCCAGGCCGCCGAGGTCCGCGATGCTTTCACCTTCCACCAGCTTGCCGTTCTCGTGGAGTTTGTCTTCCACAGCAAAGCCATCAAATTGTTGGGCGATACATGCGCCCCGCGCGTCAAAATTCTTCTTGTCTTCGGGCGTCCACCAATTTTTCAAGTTGCCTTGCCCATCGAATTGACTTCCTTCGTCGTCAAAGCCGTGCGTCATTTCGTGGCCGATGATAGCTCCCATGGCGCCATAGTTGAGGGCGTCATCCGCCTGAAAATCAAAGTAGGGGGGTTGCAAAATTCCGGCGGGAAAGACGATCTCGTTCAGTTGCGGGTTGTAATAGGCATTCACGGTGGGTGGGCTCATACCCCACTCATTGCGGTCTACGGGTTTGCCGACTTTATTCAGGTCGCGATGGAATTCGAACGTCGCGGCGCGGAAAACGTTTTCCACATAGGGTCCGCGCTTGATATCCAACGCGGAGTAGTCGCGCCACTTGTCGGGGTAGCCAATCTTATTGTTAATGGCATGGAGCTTAACCAGCGCCTGCTGGCGAGTGGCCTCGCTCATCCAGGGAAGGGTGCGGATGTCGTCAGCGAGTGCGGCTTCCAAGTTCTTCACCATGGTCAGGGCGCGAGTTTTGGCCTCCGGGGGGAAAGCCTTTTTCACGTACACCTGCCCCAACGCCTCGCCCAGGGCACGGTCGGTGAACCTCACGCACCGCTTCCAGCGCGGCAAAATTTCTTTCGTGCCGGTCAGAATCGTCCCCTTAAAATGAAAGTCCTCATCCACAAAAGGCGTGGACAAACTGGAAGCCGCGGCGTTAATCAGATGCCAGCGAAGGTAGATCTTCCAGTTGGCGATCGGCTGGGCGGAAATCATCTGCCCCATTTCCTTGAAGAAGTCCGGGGCGGTGACATTCACATCGCCCTTGCCCGCCAGGCCTACCGCGGTGAAATATTCCTCCCAGGGGAAGCTCGGGGCCAGGGTCTTCAGGCCCGCCTGCGGCATGCGGTGATAAACATTCTTAGGTTCGCGCCGCTCCACCACGGTCTGGGACGCCTTGGCGAGCTGCGTCTCCAGATCCATTACCGTCTGGGCTTCGGCCGCTGCGGTCGCGGCCGGGTCGCCCATCAGTTCAAACATCTTGGCCACGTGTTTCTGATACTCGGCTCGCTGCTCCTTGGATTTAGGGTCGTCGCGCGTGTAGTAATCGCGGTCCGGTAAACCCAGCCCGCCCTGGTCCACTTCGCCTGTCACCTGGGTACTGTCCTTGAAGTCCTGTGTGGAATCCACGTCAAAGAACGCGCCCACTCCAATACTCTGGAGGTGGGCTATTTCGGCATCCAAGCCGGCGTTATTCGTAATCTGTCGGATGCGGTCAAATTCGGGTTGCAAGGGCTTCAGACCTTCGCTGTCAATCCTCGTGGTGTTCATGCAAGTTCCGTAGTAATCCCCAACCTTTTGTTCGCTGCTTCCGCGCACGGCCATCGTGTTCTTGGCGGCGTCTTCGAGGATCTGATGGAGGACCTCCCGGTTGCGCTCGTTGACCTCATTTCCAACACCCCAGGCGGGATAGGCGGGGGGAATCGGGTTTTTCGCCTCCCAGCCGCCGTTGGCGAATTGGTTGAAGTCCTTGCAAGGGGCACAACTTCGATCCAGGCTGGCGGTATTTACGCCGTGCTCGGGCGCGACCGGCGCCGCCACGATGACCAGAGACAAGAGTGAAAGCAAGACCAAAGCAAGCCACACTTTCCAGGAGCGCATAAAGGAAGCACCTCGTGAAAATCAGGATGGCCGGCGGGACCAAGCTTTACCGCCGGCAAGCACCCTCATGCTATCAAGGAGCGGCGGCGAATGCCAGCAAGGATTGCTCTTTTCAAATCGTTGTTAGAAACACCCCGCTGAATTAGACTACAATGACGCCGATAGGGTTAGCGGGCGGAGGAAGGAATACCCCATGCTGATCGTCATGAAGCCGCAGGCGAGCGAGGAAGAGGTTCGCCGTGTGTGCGAGAAAATCGTGTCCATGGGCTACCGCGCCCACCCCATGCCGGGCGCGCAGCGGACGGCGGTGGGCATCACCGGCAATCCCGGGCCTCTGGAGCCGGAAGATTTTGAGAGCCTGCCCGGCGTCGCGGAGGCCATCCGGGTTTCCAAACCCTATAAGCTGGTGAGCCGGGAAATTAAAGAGGAGGACTCGCTGGTTCATATTGGCCCGCCGGGCGGCGGAGTGACCATCGGGGGCAAAGAACTGGCCATCATCGCCGGACCGTGCGCCATTGAGAACCTCGAGCAGGCACGGGCCGCGGCGGCGCGTGTGCGCCAAGCCGGCGCGCGCTTGTTCCGGGGCGGCGCGTTCAAGCCGCGAACATCGCCGTACAGTTTCCAGGGCCTGGGCGAAGAAGGCCTGGAAATCCTGGCGGAAATCCGGCGCGAGTTCGGCCTGCTGATCGTCACCGAAACCATCGACCCGGAAAACTGCGATCTGGTGGAAAAGTACGCCGACGTCCTGCAAGTGGGCGCTCGCAACATGCAGAACTTTTCCCTGCTCAAACGCGTGGGCCGCTCCAAACTTCCCGTGCTGCTCAAGCGCGGCATGTCGGCAACTCTGGACGAATTCCTCATGGCGGCGGAATACATCCTGGCCGAAGGAAACTACAACGTCATTCTCTGCGAGCGCGGGGTGCGGACCTTTGCGGACCACACGCGCAACACCCTGGATCTGAGCGTGATTCCCGCGGTGAAACGTCTCTCCCACCTGCCCATTATCGTCGATCCCAGCCACGGAACCGGCAAGCGCGATAAGGTGATTCCCCTGGCCCGCGCAGCCGTGGCGGTGGGGGCCGATGGGCTGATCGTGGAAGTCCATCCCGATCCTGACCACGCTGTTTCCGATGGTTACCAGTCGCTATTCCCCGAACAGTTCGAGACGCTGGTGGAGCAGGTCACGGCGATTGCCGGAGTGCTGGGGAGGACCATCACGAAGTGACGAGTGATGAGTGATGAGTGACGAGCAAGTGAAAGACGAAAATCGAAAATCGAAATTCGAAACTCGCCGCGATTTTCGAGCTCCGATTTTCGAGTTTCGGCCCTTCCTGACTCGTCACTTATCACTCATCACTCATCACTGCTCAATACTCACTGCTCTTTGCCTTTTGACTTGTTCTTCCCTGGCCTGCCGGCGCCCGGCCCCCCTCGCCCCTTACACCGCCTATGTCGTGAACCACGAGAGCGCCACGCTGGCGGCGGTGAATCTGGCGGACTTCCATGTCACCGCTTCCCTTGCTGTCTCCCCACAGCCGGAGCGCGTGTTGGCGCGCCCACGCACCCGGCAACTTTACGTGGTATCAGCCACGGGCAAAATCAGCGTGGCGGCCTTTCCCCACCTCCGCCTAGTCACCACGCTCGATGTGGGGAGGAGCGCCAAAGACCTGGCGTTCTCGCCCGACGGCCGCGCCGCATACGTCCTGGACTCGGCGGATCACGAAGTGGTTTTTCTTGATTGCGAAGGCGGGCCGGGCAATCCTCCGGAAGGAGGAATTCCCAAGGTAACCTTCCGCCTCCGCCTGGCAGGCACGCTTTCAAACCTCGCCCTTTCCCCCGATGGAAAGACCCTGGTGGCCGCCTCTTCTTCGCCTGACTCGATTACCTTTATCAGCACCGAGACGCACCAGTCACTGGGGACCGCTGAGGCTGGGCAGTCGCCCGGCCCCATGGTGATCCTGCCGGATAATTCCAAAGTTTTCGTTGCGGACACGGGTGAGGAGAAGATTTCCGCCGCGGACGTGCCCGCACGCAAGCTGCTTTCGCACATCGAGATTGGCGTACGGCCCACCGCCCTGTTGCTGAAGCCCGATGGAGGTGAAATTTTTATTCTCGCCTCGCCGTCCTCCACGCTGGTCATTGCCGACGCCTTCCATGACAACGTGGAGCAGAGGTTCCCTCTGGGCCGCGACCCTGTGGCGGGGGTTTTTCGGCGGGATACGAGCGTGCTTTTCATCGCCCATGCGGGCGATGGCTCGGTGTTAGCCCTGGATGTTCAAAACCGGCTGGTGCTGGCCTCCGCCCACGTGGGCATGGAGCCCTGCGCCTTGGCCCTGACACCGGATGAGCGCCTCCTGGCGGTCGCCGATCGCGCCGCATCCAGCCTCGCCATCCTGCACGCCGACCCCGCCAGCTTGAGCAATGATCGCTCCATCCTCATCAGCACCGTGCCCGTTGGCGCCTCGCCGGTGGACGTGGTGGTCCCGAATTTCCTCAGTCCGGAACGCTAACCACTGGGGTTAGCGGAGTGCAGCGCTTGGCTGGAATAACTCCGGCAGGTGAGAATCCCGGCTAAGCTTGCACGGCGTTGGGCGTGGCAGCCTCATAGGAGGCAATTTGGCCGGCGAACCAGTCCTGGAATTTCTCGGCTTTCTGGCAGAGCTTTGTTCCCATCGGCCAGGCCAGGGATCCCATCTCCAGGCCGCGCACCTGCAAAGCGAGTTTCATAGCCCAGGGCGAGGGAAGGTCACGGATGTGGAAGATGAACTCGTCCAGCCGGGATTGTAAGGCGCGCGCTTGTTCCTTTTTTCCCGCGCACCGCGCCTGGTAAACGGGCAGAATCAGCTCCGGGCAGGCGCTGGCGATCCCCGAGATCGAGCCCCTCGCGCCGTGGTCGAAGGCCTCCAGAAGCAGGTCGTCGCTGCCAATCATGAACACCATCGGCCCCCGAGCTTGCGCCGCTTGAATCTCCGCCAAGTTAGGTTTGTGCCCCGAGCTGTCCTTGAGGCCGATAATGTTGGGAACCGTGGCGATCAGGCGCAGCACGTTCGCCAACCCGAGGTCGCGCGTGCATTGAGGAATGTTGTAGATCAGCACCGGCAAGGGCAAATCAGCGCTGACCTGCCCCATGAAGTCCACCAAATCGTCTTGCGCATAAGGCAGGAACCCGGGCGGCGGAAAAAGCAGCGCCATCGCTCCGCAGTCAACAGCGGCGCGCGCCAACTGCCGGACTTGGCCGGCGTGCTCGCCCCCAATCGCGCAGATGAGCTGCGCTCGTCCATTCACCCGGCGCGCCACGCGCTGGAACATTTCGAGGCGATGCTCCACGCTGCAAGCGTCGTATTCGCCCGTGGCTCCTCCCAGGCATAGCCCTTTTAAACCACGGTCGAGACCAAAATCCACCAGCGCCTCCAGAGCCTCCCACAACGGGTTCCCGTCCGAATCAAAAGGAGTGGGCAAGGCCGCAAAGACGCCAACCAGTTCGCGAGGAATGTGTTTAACCATTTCGTCCCTCTCGTGTCTTCCGGGAGCCTATCCCCCTGATCGACGGGCCGCCTGCACTCGCGGAGGATCATAGAAAGAAATTCCGCCTGGCGCCCAACGGATTTTCGCCAAGCGCCTGAGTTCCGTCATGAGCAGCGGCACTTGCTGGGTCCTCGGCTCCTGTTCTGTGCATTCGCTGATTGCAATCCGTTGCTTCTTGCGGTGTCGAGTGGGAAGAAGCGGATGAAGCCATTACGACAACGAACGGGATCGTGGTGCGGGGAGCGGGGTGAGAGGTATGAAGAAACCTCCAAAATTCGGAGGTCAGGAACCGTCCCCATCAAGTGAAATACTCGCAATTTCCCCCTAGGCCATAAATGGACCTCTCACCCGCCACGAACGGTCTCCCATGCGTCTGAGTGGCTGAAGATGGCCCTTTTTCGCCCAATGGATTCGCAGGGAAACATTTCTGATCAGCCATCGACTTTATGCGACTTATCGATCTCAACCTCCCAAGATTTAAGGTAGCGTTATTGCAGATTCCGAACTGCCGAGAGTCTTGGGTGGCCCCTGAATCCGTAATCGGGAGTATCCCTCGTCTTATGACTTTGCTTGCCAGCTCCGTCGACGCCCGAAGCAACATCTCGCACCAAGCAAAAAAGCGCTTGGCTCGGTCCATGATTACTAAATTCATGATGATAAGTCAACAGGAATTTTCGATTAATTTCACAAATGCATTAGGAATGAAAATTCGTTCCGTTATTATCAGCCTGTTTTAGAATAGCGAAATGTTGCTTCGGAAAATGGGCGATCATTCTTTCCGATGCGCTTGCTGCACGCCCAGTCCCCTTCGCTGCCATGAAAATGATGGCCAACCATATTGAAAAGACAGGACTTAGGTCGCCATTCCGCAGCCAATTACATACATCTCGGTGAGCCGGAGGATCATGAGATCTGCGGTTTTTAGGATGGCGCTCACGGGTGCCCGGCTTTGCCTCTCTTTTCCCTTCTCCCGACGAACTCCTGCCAAACCGGGAGAAAGGCTTCACGCAGCCGGTTCTTCAGCACTTTACCCAGAGCGTTACGCGGCAACTCCTTGGTTAACACCACCAGCTTGGGCAATTTATAATTCGCCAAACTGCCGCCAAGCCGGGCCTTAATTGCCTCGGCTTCAAGCGCCGCCCCCGGAAGCGGGACAACAACTGCCATCACTGCTTCGCCAAAATCGGGATGAGGCATACCGATCACGGCCGATTCCTGGACGCCCGCAAGGCGGTCAATGCAATTTTCAACCTCTTTCGGATACACGTTGTAGCCACCGCTGATGATCAAGTCCTTGGAGCGTCCCACGATGAAAAGATAGCCGTGGACATCGAACCGCCCCAAGTCGCCGGTCCGGAAGAACCCGTCAGGGGTAAAGCAAGCGGTCGACATCTCCGGCCTCCGCCAGTACCCGGAAAAGACGTTGGGGCCCCGGATCTGGATTTCCCCCACCGCTTCCGGCCCGAGCGGTTGATCATCCTGGCCGGTGATGCGGACCTCTACGCCGGGAAGTGGCAAACCCACGGAGCCGGGCAGGCGAGCTCCCTCCAGCGGATTGCTGGTGTTCATGATGGTCTCCGTCAGGCCATAGCGTTCCAGGATGGTGTGGCCCGTCCGCTGGCGGAATTGCTCAAAGGTGTCCGGCAGCAGCGGCGCCGATCCGGAAACGAACAGGCGCATTCCTTGGCACACGTCACTCGCGAATTGCCCCTGCCCTAGAAGCCGGGTGTAATACGTGGGTACACCCATGAATACCGTCGCTCGCGGAAGTAGCGAGATCACCTGCGCGGCATCGAAATGCCGCAAGAGAATCATCCGTGCCCGACTCATCAGTGCGCAGTGCAAGGCGACGAACAACCCATGAACGTGGAAGATCGGCAAGGCATGCAGCAGCACATCGTCGCGAGTAAACCCCCACGACCGCACCAAGGTCGCGGAGTTGGAGGCAAGATTGCGATGGGTGAGCATTGCACCCTTGGGCTTGCCGGTTGTACCGGAGCTGTAAAGGAGGGCGGCAACGTCATTCTCAGATACCGCAGCGGTGCGGAAAGCCGGTGACTGCGCGCGGCTTTTCTCAATCAAAGTCCCTTCTCCGACCGGACCGAGCGTAAACAGTTGCGAATTGTCTCGGCGGCGGCAAAGACTTGCGATCTCTTCGGAGCGATCCGGTGGGCAGACCATCACCTTGGGCTGGGCGTCGTCCAGGAAATATTCCGTCTCTTCGCGTGTGTATGCCGTGTTGAGCGGCACATAAATAGCACCCACCCGCAGGCACGCGAGATACAGCAAAACTGCTTGGGGAGATTTCTCCGCCTGGACGGCAACTCGATCGCCCGGCACAATCCCGCAAGAAGTCAGTAGGTTCGCCAGCCGCGCGGTGTGTTCGTCAAGATCACCGTAACGGAAGCTCTGCCCAAACTCTGTCTCAATGCAGACACGCGAGCGCTCACTCGTCTCAGTCCCCACCAGGATATCGTAAAGATTCAGCACCATTGGCTCTTTCGTTGGGCGTGCAGATAGCATCCTAACAGGGATTTCTATCCACGCGTGGGACACATTTGGGAAGGGATTCGAGCTGTCTGGCAGCAAACGGATCGATAGGCACGCGGTAACTTACAATTCCCTGGCCCGTCGTACGCGCTTGCGTACGGTTTCAGACGAGTTTCTTGGAACTTCGCGCGGCGCGATTGAGTGATAGGATGTCTCAATCCTGCGCAGTAACCGGTGATAGTAGGTCACCCCGAGCACCACTCCTTGCTTCCGACCGTCCGGGCCAATAACAAAACGCGGACTGCCTTGTCTCATCCCAAAGATCTCATTACAGGCAGAGAGCTTGACCTGGCAGGGAGTCAGGCGCATAATTCTGCGCAAAGGTAAAGTTGCAATCGGAAATTCCGGCTGATCTCCCTCTGCGGAAGGAAATCATGCGCAGTATCGCCTTTCTGCCGTCCCGGCGCGGCCGCGACGGAATTGGCGCCGAAAATCTATGTCTTGTGCCTTCTTCAAGACAAGGTGCTGACATTCAGCGCAAACTCGAATGGAAACGTAGCCCCTTTAGGGACGATCGCAGGCAGCGAGAACAATATAACTTGCGGCGGCGGCAATTGACCGACGCTGTCGCGGAGGTTTTGATGACAAACACACATATTTTGGCTCTCATGGTCGTATTCTTTGTATTGATCTTTTTTATAAAGTACGTGCGTCGTAAGCGCCGTACCCAGGCCCTGGAAGAGGTTACTTCGGAAATGGGTTTTTCCTTTGTGGAGAGGAAGCCCAACTTCCTTGGGGATTTGCAGCTACCCGTCACCCTGTTGCCGGGGGGCATGATGAACCACAGGGCCTTCAACTTCATGGAAGGAACCGTGTCCGGCATGCGGACCGCAATCTTTGACTATCTTTATGATGATACCCGTTTATCGAGCCCCTCCGCTGATTCGAATTCCACCATGTGGCATACAGTGGCCGTTTTCGCCAGCGCCCAACGTCGGCTGCCGCCTTTTGGCCTCAGCGGGAAGCAATGGCTGCCGTCTTTGGTTAAGCACGTGGAATTGGAAGCCCCGGAGTTCTCCCAGCACTTTGCCCTCACCGGCTCCGACCACGAGGGGCTCCAGCGCGTGTTCGACCAGCGGGTCGTTGACTTGCTCATTTCAACCGATGCCCGGGAGAAATTAGGGATCAGTGGGGGAGGCCCGTGGCTGGTGTTCCTTCCTCCCCAACGAAGACTTAAGCCGGAGAAGTGGCGCGGCTTTCTTCAGGATATGTCTCAGATCGCCATCGCGTTGTACGAGCGCGCGGGGGTGGCAGATACCGCTGCCGCCTAGCACCGCTAGCGAGGGGGGAGTTCCGAGACAATATGACAGTACGGCTCGGCGCCGGCGGCGCGGAGACCGGTGTGGACCACCCGAAAGGAGGTTTCAAAAAGATGGGAACAGCGGGATCGATGCCCGTGGGCAGAAAGATTTCCATACAGGGTGGGCGGCTCGTGATTTCCACGGCGAAGAGCACGCGTTTCATAGCGGTGGTTGCCATCGTGTTTGTGATCGGTGTATCGATTTGGGCGTGGAGCAGCTATTTCAGTGGGGAGTTTGCCAAACCGGGATCCCATCGCGCCGCGATCATTACGGTTGTCACCATCGTGGTGGTGATTGCTGTTTACGTCGCAACCCGGCGGAGCATTCTTCCGCAGGCGGCCCGCGCCACCGTTCATGGAGAAGTGTTCGTTTTTGATCGGCAAAAGGACGAATTGCTTAGGAACGACGACCTTCTAGCTCCGCTCTCGAGCGTGAAGATGGTTCAGGTAGATGCCCACGCACAATATGGTTTGAGCATCTCGAGAGGCTTCTCCTTCGATTACTCCGCGAGTGTCGTGTTATTGGGGGAAGGAGGCGAGGTCGTGTGGAGATTAGAAACAACCTCCAAAGGCGAGGCACGCAAGCTTGCCGAGGCCATTGCGGAATACACCGGCGTCCGGATTTCTGAGGTGTGAACGTGTAGCACAGCGCAGCAGAGCCGCAACCAAACGATCCGCTCGACGAGGCAGCCGGGGGCCGCTATGGCAACGTCCACGCCCGCATACTCAGCAAAGACGGAAATTCCGGATGAGAGGGAATCATGGCTTCACGCATTCGCATCATTGTTCAGGTGGTCCTGATTGCCGGGTGTCTGGTCGGGAGCCTGGCGGCGCAGTCACGCTACGTCCCCGACAAAGTGGGCAAGTGGACGCTACTACCCCCCGACTACTCGGCCGGAAAGCCGCAGTACGGGTTGAGCCCCGCCGAGAAGAGCAGCTTCGAGGGCAAAATCGCTGCGCTCATCTCGACCATTCAACAGTGCAAAGTGTTCAACCCGCCGATGGGAATCGAACCCCAGGTGATTGCCCGGTACTACGCCAAACCGTTTCCTGCTGACGATCCCGATCTATGCGAGCTCCAACCGTGCGCGACTCATCCGCCCGGGTTTTATTTCTATATCTTGGTGTGGTACTACGTCCTTACGGAACCGAAAGACAGGTTTGGACACATCGACTATCACGCACCCCTTGTGGTGGGCCTGGTGAACGAGACGGCACAAGAGGTGTGGGTTGCCGTCAATAATCTCACCCGGACCCTCGGCGACCTGCCCTGGGCGGCACCCCGGCGGCTGCCCGATGGCCGTCAGATCCGTTACATGCCGCGCGAAACGGCGGCGCGCGTTGGGGGGGTTCCTGTCTACGAAAACCACTGGGGTGACCACCTTGTCTTGACCAAAAGGGACCGCGCCCCCTGGATGCCCGTGACCCGCGAGCAGTTTGTGATGGTGCTCATCAGCGAACGCGAACGCTTGATGGCCCACCAAGCCGAAGAGGACAAGAAGCTGCCCCCATGCGATAAAGCTTACAAAGACTGGATCTCCGGCGCGGAGGAACGGCGCCAGATAAACGAGAGAGCGTACCAGACGCTGAAGCAGTCCAATCCGGCCGAGGCCGAAAGGTTCCGTACAAGCGTGGACAAGACGGAGGCTGACATGCCGGCCGGGTTGAAGAAGAATCAGGCCCTCTGCGAGGCGGACCGGAAGTGGCACGCCGAACATGCTGCCGACGAGGTGCTCGAACGGTATCGCGCCGAACTGGCCCGAATGACGCCCGCCGAGCGCGCCTCGCCCGCATGGTATGACAAACTGGCGGAGGGACCTGAGGCGTCGGGGCTGGTGGCGCCCGACGCGCCGCGTGCGGTGGAACTGGTGACGACGAACCCCGATTTCTACGACCGCTCGCGCCCGCGCACGGACTTTCAGGTCATCTCCGTTGACATCGAGTACGGTCCGACGGTAGGCGCAGACCACGCCAACCTCTGCCGAGACGACCTTCCCGACTGGCGGATGTACGAGTTTCTGACCACCACCGACTGGCAGCGCGTCGCCGCGTTGCTCGACTGATTCACACGCCGGCGGCGCGCAGCTCGTGCTGGGCCTGGCGCCTGACAACCACGGCAGCCACGTTCACGTCATCAAAGTGGACACCCTGCCGGGATCGCGGCGTCCCTTGCTTCGTTGGTATACCGCTTCCTGGGTGACCCGCCCGCGCAGCTCAGCGCAGCACGAACCGTCCAGCAGGTTGCGCCGGTTTGCCGGAAACCAGAAAGCGCGCCTCCTCAACCTCTTTCTCAGTAGGCGTGTGATTGCCAAGGGTCCCCGAAGTGCAGAAGGGTTCTCCTATCCCGGGCGGCTTGCCGGGCGGCTTCCAGAACAAGTTGTAGCAGCGCTCCAGGGCTTCGGCGCCTTTGTTGACGTCCTGGGTCTCCCAGCGGGCGTTGCGCATGAGCCAGAACACCTGGTTGTTGATGCGATAGTACGGCTGCTGGTTGATCCCCCAAGCCTGGAGCTTTGCACCCTCCTCTTTCAAGTATACGCCGCCCTGCTTGACAGGGCTCAGAATGGAGTCCTCAAGATACACGACGTACGCGCCCTCGGTCATATGCTTCAGCCGGTCCCAGGCTTCTTGAACCGAGTAGCCGCGGTGCACCATGTGCTCAAACATGTACTTGGTGAATCGCGCCGTCGCCCAGCCGGCCACGGTCGGGTCGTAGCCCAGGAACAACTTGGGGTCGAAGGTCTGGGCCAGGGCAGGGTAGCTTGCCGAAAGGCAGGCGTCGAGAAACACAAAGGAATCAGGGACGCCTTGGCCGCCCAGCGCGGTCCTAAAGAAATCCGGCCACAGGAGCGGAAAGCAGAACTGTACCCCGTTCACCGCCTCCTCCAGACAGCCGACGGAAACCGCCGCTTGCGCCTGCCGGGGCAAGCCCTCGTTCGCCAGGAGGTCGTGCAACCGCTTGACCGAGTTGGAGACAGTCAGCTTTCCCACGATCACACCCTTTTCCGCCGTCGCGCCAATATATCCGCCCACGGCAATGGCATTGATCCTGGATATCCAATTTGAGTTTCGGCTATCGAATGTCTGCTGATCTCCGGCGCCCCTATTCATGTGGGTCTCAACGTGCTGATGATCCTCTGGAGGTCCGCACCTAATGGGTGAGATAGAAAACCAGCCATTTCAGCTCTCTTTCAACAGCTCTCTCAAGATCGATTTCCAGGGATCGCGAGTTACGTCGGATAGTGGCCTGATTCTGGTGCGCGAGTTGGACGAGCGTCTGGGTTTGGGTGGCCTGATCGAACGGCACTTAACCGATTCCCGTCGGGGAAAGAACATCCAGTTGCCGTTGCCTGATCTGCTGCGCCAGTCCCTCTACAGTCGCTTGGCGGGATACGAAGATGTGAACGATGCCGAGCGGCTGGCGCAAGACCCGACCTTCCGCTTGATTGGCTCTGCGAAGATCTGGGAGCGCGGGGCGGCGCTGCCTTCGCGCCTGCATTGGTTCGAGACCGAGGTGCTGAGTCAAGACGAGAACCTCGAAGCTCTGAGCCGAATCAACCGGGAACTGCTGGCGAAGGTGGAGGCCGTGGAATCGCGGCAGCGGGTGGTGCTGGACATGGACTCAACCGAGATTCCGGTCTATGGCCAGCAGGAGCACAGCGCCTACAACGGGCACTTTGAATCGACCTGCTACCACCCACTGCTGCTCTTCCATGGCGAGGGCGATTGTCTGGCGGCCAAGCTGCGACCAGGCAACGTGCACAGCGCCGAAGGTTGGGAAGAACTGCTGCTGCCTGAGATTGAGCGCCAGCAGAAGCTGGGCAAGGAGGTGGCCTTCCGCCCCGACGCCGCCTTTGCCAAGCCGGAGATTTACGAAGCTCTGGAGGAGCGGGGCTTGAAGTATGCTATCCGCATCCCGGCCAACGAAAGATGGTGCGCTGGAACCCCTCGAGGGGTGTATAGTGTGGGGCTGTTGGCAGCGAAAATGGAAATTGCTGATCAATCGCAAATCAAAGTCTGCCGCCATATACTGTGCTCGCTCATCGTCCGTCGCTAAGTCTTCAGGTTGCAAAGGCTGGTTTTTTCTCTCCGCTTTGTCATGACGTGCAAGGACCCGCAGGAGGTGACGCATGAACCACTCGTCCTCTTTTTTTTCCACTCGAATCCGCAATTGGGCGCTTTGCTTATGGATCATTCTATTCTGGGGAGTTGCCCCGGGCTTTGCTCAAATCTCCCTACCGTCCGGCCCTTACACGTTTGTGAGTGATTCCGATGGTGGGACGGTCGGCAAAGGGAGTTTCGTAACCCTGACCTTCACCAGCAGCGGCGCTGCCGTCTTCAATGCCGTCAAGCCCGGGGAGAACTTTATCGATAATGGCCGGTACCATGTTGGGGGCGGCCTGATTACGATTTCTCTCCCCAAGCTCGAGGTCAGTGTAACGAATCAGCCTTACACTCTTACCGGTGCGACGCTGGTCCTTCCCTTCAAAGTCTTTTCCGAGGGCGAGGGAACTTCCACTTGGCTGGGTCCGAAACCGGGTAGCAGCAAGCCAGCGGCCAGTCCCGCGCCTGCCACCCCCACCGGCCAGGGACGGCCGGAGGCGGAGAAGCCAGCCCCGCCGTCCACGCAGACACGGCCGTTCGACGAGACGGTCAACGCGGTGGCGGACGCGATACGGGCGGAGATCCGCGGGAGGAAAGAGGCGCTGCGCCCCGAGGAATACGACGCCATGGCCGGACGGCTATCTAAGGTGAACGGCATCGAAGACGCCGAGTATGCGGGCGACACCCTGGGTACATTCTACCTGAGGGTCGCCGGAGGCGGCGTTCTAACCTGGCGCCACGTGACCAACGATTTCAAAGAGCTCGAGACCCTGCCTGCCGAAGCGGACTTCAGCAACTGCTTCCATCCGAAGTGGAACAAGGGGTGGAAGACCGGCAATGCGTCGGGTGGTGACGAAGCGAGCGCGATCGAGCCCAGCAATCCGGAACGGTGGCCGCGCCTTCAACCGGTGGCGTGGCAAGTGCTGCCGGGACAGTTGAACCCACTCTCGCCCGCGGCGAGGCCGCAGGGGCAAACCAACAAGCACGCTACCCACTTTCCGATGGCCACGGGCAATCCGGACCCCGAGTACCGCGCCGATGCTGCCGTCTCCTGCGCCAAGGAGGGCAGCATCGCCATCGTCGACTTTCAGTGGACCGAATCGGTGGGGTTGGAGGGGGGGCGGCTGTACACCCAATATTTCAACGTCGACGGCGCCATGCTATACGACCGGATCAAATGGATGGGGGAAGCGGCGGGATTCGACGTCCGCCTCTTCAAGGATGACGAGATCAACCTGACGAACTTCAAGACGCTCCAGGATTACCGCATTGTCATCTTAATCGGTCATGGCGGCAGGCCTGCCCCGAAGGCGTCGAAGCGGCTGGGCGTGAACTTCACGCAGATCATCACCGCCGAGAAGTACGACCCGAAGAAGACGATGTACGGCATGACGTACGAGGAGGCGTGGAAGAAGGGCTATCTGACCTACAAACCGGACTCGAAGGTGATCCTCTGGACGCCCATGCTCTTCCGGGACCTCTATCGTCCCGCCCAAGACCAGCTCTTCCTGCCCAATGAGTGCTGGGCGATGCTGCCCTTGAACGTGGGGCTGGACAAGGACGAGAATGGCAAGTTCATCTGGCGTAGTGGGGTGACAGGGTCGGTCTACAACATCGGCGATGGCCTGATGGATGCGGGCGTGAAGGTGGTCTTCGGTTACATCACGCCGGCGACGCCCGAGGCGATCGTGTACAACCTCATGAGCTTCTTCCGCCGCATGTTCGGCGGATACTTCATCAAGGACGCGCCGCCCTCGCCGCACATCTTCTGGCCGACCTGCATGTCGGCGCAGACCTTCTTCCGCCTGCCCGGCACGCCGCGTCTTCCCGTTTACGGCAACCGGTACTACGGCGGCAGCGCCTACACGATGTACGCAGTGGACGATCCGAAGTTCTTCAGGAGCGTGTGCAGCCCGTCCAACCAGCATGCATATCTGCAGTCGTTCATGCTGCGCGTGGGCACGCCGGCGACCGGGCTCACGAACTGCTGGAACCGGTATTGGTCGCACGGGCAGAGCGTCACCGAGTTGGTCGACAAGCTCTGCGGGCAGGGGGACTTTCCCACCACGGAGAAGGCGACCCAAAACGCGGCCTGTGCGGTCAAGATCGCGCGCCAGGTAACCAACGCGATGCTGAGGAAGTAGGGCCAGCGGCGCCCGCGCCGGCTCACCAGTCCTTGACGTTCAGGCGCAGAATTGGGAAGAGATCCGGCAATACTGAAGCTGCGTCCAAAGTCTGCCTCCCCTTCTGCCGTTATGGCTGGTCCGGCGCACTCCCAGAATCACGACCTGTTTATAGCGCACGCACTCAGGTGCGTCGAGGCGGTAAACCCTGACATCACGGAACTGGGTTGCCAGAATCTGAGCGCATTCGGTGAACCTGCCGCCGGGGATGACAAACACCAGAATCCCATTGATGTGTTTCTCGTCATCCACGCCGCCGTGGGTGGCAAAGTAGATGACCGTGGGCCGGGCGTGGCCTGGTCGTCGATCAGCACCGTGACGTCGTACCCGGCCTTTTCAAGCTGCTTGGCCACCCCTTCCGGATCGTCCCCCAGCGACTTGAAGGTGGCCTCCGTGGCGACGGTGGAGAGGGGCCGCGGCTTGGTGTTGCCCTCTTTCCACAGTTCCGGCCGAAACGCCAGATAAGCCTTATTGTGAAACGGCGCCACCACCAAGGCCGTTTTCGATTTGGGCGCGTCTGGGTCGCCCGGCGGATTCTGCGCTTCGATGTGCGTGCGGGGGTCCGCCGCGAGCGGTGAGATGGGCGCCTGGCGCTGTACCGGCGGCGTGCGCGGCGCCGCCTTGCTGGAAAACCAGATGTAGACTT